>VFQQ010000227.1_pt1 | contig 137687 bp, 115 predicted proteins | sample 3512341 | NCBI WGS metagenome assembly VFQQ01 (sample SAMN10412373, study PRJNA504923) | tailings metagenome | isolation source: Relicate 2 Philex TSF1 revegetated site | place: Philippines: Tuba, Benguet | collected 2017-08-29 | reverse complement strand
TGTGAGAGGACGGAAAATGAAAGGAGGAAAACTTTCATTTTCCTCCTACTCGATTACACGCGTCAGGAAATGAGGGGGGATACCTCTTCTGCCGGCCTGAGAAGCCCTTAAAATTTCAGCGGGCGGCGAGTGTTGCGGGGTTCTGGGAGTGTGCTCCCAACGGATTAAGGAAGAGATTCACCGTTTCCTACAATATTATTTCCATAAAACACTGTTAAATTCTACAAAAAATGCAAAAAGAGGCTTTCTTAATTTGTTTTGTAGCCGCGAGTTATTAATTTTGCACCTCAAAAATCAATCGATATATTTAAATTTTCTTATAAATGGCAAATATTGGCAAAATTTCACAGATTATCGGACCTGTTGTCGACGTGAGCTTTGAAGGAGAGGCGGCCTCTCTTCCGGCTATCCTGGATGCATTGTCCGTAACCAAGTCCAACGGTCAGAAGGTAATCCTTGAATGTCAGCAACACCTTGGCGAGGATCGTGTCCGTACGATCGCGATGGACAGTACTGACGGTCTTCAGAGAGGAATGGAAGTGGAACACCTTGAGTCGCCCATAACCATGCCTACCGGAGAAGAAATCAAAGGTCGTCTGTTTAACGTGGTGGGATCTGCCATCGACGGTCTTGGTGAAGTGAATACCCCGGGTATGTCAATCCACCGCAATGCCCCTAAATTTGAAGACCTTGCCACAGCTACAGAAGTGCTTTTTACAGGTATCAAGGTAATTGACCTGCTGGCTCCTTACGTTAAAGGTGGAAAGATCGGTCTTTTTGGTGGTGCAGGTGTAGGAAAAACCGTATTGATTCAGGAGCTGATCAACAATATTGCCAAAGCCTATGCCGGTCTGTCGGTATTTGCAGGTGTGGGAGAGCGGACACGTGAAGGAAATGACCTGCTTCGTGAGATGATTGAATCCGGTATTGTAAAATATGGTGAAGCATTTAAGCACTCTATGGAAGAGGGCGGATGGGATTTGTCCAAAGTTGACCGCGAAGCGCTGAAAGATTCGCAGGCCACCTTTATCTTCGGTCAGATGAACGAGCCTCCCGGAGCCCGTGCCCGTGTAGCCCTTTCGGGTCTTACTGTAGCCGAACACTTCCGTGATGGTGATGGAGAAGGCAAAGGCCGTGATATTCTTTTCTTTATTGATAACATTTTCCGTTTCACTCAGGCAGGTTCTGAAGTGTCTGCCCTTTTGGGTCGTATGCCTTCGGCAGTAGGTTACCAGCCAACGCTGGCTACCGAAATGGGTGTGATGCAGGAGCGTATCGCTTCTACCAAAAGAGGATCAATCACGTCTGTTCAGGCGGTTTATGTACCTGCCGATGACTTGACTGACCCTGCCCCGGCTACTACTTTTGCTCACCTTGACGCTACCACGGTATTGAGCCGTAAAATATCTGAGTTGGGTATTTATCCTGCGGTTGACCCGCTGGATTCCTTCTCAAGAATCCTTTCTGCCGAAGTATTGGGTGAAGCCCACTACAACTGTGCCCAGAGAGTAAAAAATATTCTTCAGCGTTATAAGGAGCTTCAGGACATCATCGCTATCCTCGGTATGGAAGAACTTTCTGAAGAGGATAAACAGATTGTTGCCAGAGCCCGTCGTGTACAGCGTTTCCTTTCACAACCTTTCTTCGTTGCTGAGCAGTTTACGGGTCTGAAGGGGGTTCTTGTGGATATCAACGATACCATCAAAGGTTTCAATCAGATCATTGACGGAGATTTCGATCACCTGCCGGAAGCTGCATTTAACCTTGTAGGTACTATTGAAGATGCTGCTGCCAAGGGTGAGAAACTGATTGCCGAAGCAGCGGGTAAATAAGTCAGATGCCGTCAGGCATAAAGTGAACACTTTAAATTTTTGATTTATGCATTTGGAAATAATTACGCCGGACAAGAACGTATTTAACGGAGAGGTGGATTCTGTTATACTTCCCGGAAAGCAGGGTAAGTTTCAGATTCTGAAAGATCACGCTCCGCTTGTAAGTACTTTGGACAAAGGAGATCTGGTATATGAATCGAACGGAAAGAAAGAGACTATCGTAGTGGATGGAGGAGTGCTGGAAGTCTCGAAGAACAGAATACTTGTTCTGGCTGAAGCCGTAGCGTAAAGAGGATGAAACTATAGAAGACTCCGGAACCGAAAGGTCCCGGAGTTTTTTTTAGCTTTTTAGTCTGGGGACTTCCCAATCCAGTGATTCGAATTTTGACCTCGTACGCTGCTTTTTTTCAGGGAAAAGATGACTGGAAGAATTACCCTGGTTTACAAAGAGAATTTTCTCCCGGATCATATTTTCCAGAAACGGAGAAATTTCACGGAGGCATTTGGAACTGTCGATCGAAAAAGTAAGGGACAAATAAGAAACCAGCTCTTCAACTTTCAGCGGATTCTGGCTGAATAGTTTGAAAATGTAATCTCCCATTTCATTGAGTCCGAGTACGTCGGTCTTAGTGGAGTTCAGGATCATGGTTACCCCCGAAACATCAGCCACCTGAATGGCAGCATTCTTTTCGAGAACATCTTGCGGCTTAATCATTTTTTTATAGACTTAATAGACTTTCCACAAAATTAATAAATCGAAGGAAATTACCTAGTAAACCGGCTGATTTTCATAGAGTAGGCACTGAAGACCGGCGTTATCAGGCAAACAATTGAATGGTTAAAAATCCGTTTAAATATTTAGACATTATATTTTTTATTAGTTTTGTGGCATAATATAACGCTATGGGATTACGCTCAGTTCTTAGTAAACCGCTGGCCGCTCTGGTCGTAAACCAGCAAAAAAAATGGATGGAAAGGTCCGCAGAAGTCCAGCATAAATGGAGGACCGGGATTGTCGAGCAGGCCGGTAATACACTTTTCGGCAAAGACCATCATTTTTCAGATATCAGATCCTACGAAGACTTTAAGCAGGCTGTTCCTGTAAGAGATTATGAGGGATTAAGGCCATATATTAACCAGATTATTGAAGGAAGAGAAGATGTGCTTTGGAAAGGTAAGCCACTGTATCTTTCCAAAACCTCAGGGACCACTTCCGGAGTAAAATATATTCCGATTACCAGTGTTTCCATTCATAACCATATTGATTCAGCCAGAAATGCGATTCTGAACTATATTCACCAGACTGGGAAAGCCAGCTTTCTGGATAAGAAACTGATCTTTTTGTCAGGCAGTCCTGTGCTGGATAAAAAAGCCGGGATTCATACCGGGCGACTTTCCGGGATATCCAATCATCATGTACCGGCTTATCTGAGGTCTACCCAGATGCCCAGTTATGAAACCAATTGCATAGAGGACTGGGAGGAAAAACTGGAGAAGATCGTAGATGAAACTCTTCGGGAGAAGATGAGTCTTATTTCTGGAATCCCACCCTGGGTTCAGATGTACTTTGACAGGATTCAGGCCAGAACGGGAAAAAAAATCATGGAGGTGTTTCCGGATTTTGAGTTGTTTATTTACGGAGGAGTGAATTTTGAACCCTATAAGGCGAAACTGTTTGATTCAATAGGCAGGAAAGTGGACTCCATTGAGTTATATCCGGCCTCCGAAGGCTTTCTGGCTTATCAGGACAGCCAGGATGCTGAAGGCCTTCTGATGTTGCTCGACAGCGGTATATTCTTTGAATTTATCCCTGCGGAGGAGTACTTTAACGAGAACCCTACGCGCCTGAGTATTGAGCAGGTTGAGCTGGGTAAAAACTACGCCGTAGTAATCAACAGCAATGCCGGTTTGTGGGGATATTCTATCGGAGACACCGTTCGTTTTGTGTCACTTGATCCATACAGAATCCTGGTGACGGGCCGTATTAAGCATTTTATTTCAGCTTTCGGAGAGCATGTGATCGGAGAGGAAGTAGAGAAAGCCCTGAAATATGCCTGTGAGTTACATCCTGAAGTGGAAATCGTTGAGTTTACCGTCGCTCCCATGGTAACGCCAGCGGAAGGGCTTCCCTATCATGAGTGGCTCATAGAATTTGCCAATCCTCCTGCCAGCCCGGATAAGTTTGCTGAAGACCTGGACAGGAAGATGGTTGAGTTGAATGTCTACTACAAAGATCTTATTACCGGAAATATTCTGAAGCCGCTGGTCATCACACCGCTGGCCAGAAACGCGTTTATCGATTATATGAAATCCATCGGAAAGCTGGGTGGTCAGAATAAAGTGCCGAGACTGGCCAATGAGCGGAAGATCGCGGAAGTCCTTCATGTTGCGGTTTAAAAATCTATTTCAATGATTTCCGGATCCGTAAGGAGTTCGTTTATCGCTTCTTCATGATTCTTTTCCGGGCCGGTTACGATCCAGTTGCCTGTAATAATGTCATTGGATTTATTCTGAAGTCCTCTTTTAGCTTCTAATCCGAATTTTTCAAATTTGGCCTCATAGTGTGAAAGTGTGTTATGCTCATAGCGGCAGACAATGCGGTAATTCCGAATAATATTAGACTTCTTGATCATATTCTGAATCCGGGTCAGGCTGTACAGGGTAAAGATTACCAGGATCATGGTGAACATTCCCGTGGTATACAGACCACTGCCAAAACCCACACACATTCCCAGCGCGGCAGTAACCCAAACAGCTGCTGCGGTGGTTATACCTGTAATCTGACTGCTGGCATTCTCTCTGAAGATGATACCTCCACCAATAAAGCCAATACCGGTGACAATGTTAGCGGCAATCCTGCTGGGATCAGCCCCCAGTTTTATGGAAATGATGGTAAAGAGTGTGGAGCCAAGGCAGATAAGAATGAGGGTTCTGAGGCCGGCAGATTTACTATGATATTCTCTTTCAAAGCCTATAATTGCTCCGGTAAGTGTAGAAATCAGCAACTTAAAAATGTCTTCCGCTACAAAGTCAAAAGGGATCATATCAACATTTTTTTTCGTTTAAAACTTAACATACATTTTTTGTATTTGTAAAATTAATGTTAATTATTTGTAAAGTTTTTAACTTTAAATTTTTAGAAAATGAAATCCGAAGAGAAAAGCCTGATTCAAAGCATCGCTGAGGCGCTTACCGAGATTACTTCTAAAGAGATTCAATCAAAGAAGCTTAAGAAGGCGATCAACGAAAGCGCAAAAGATCTGGCCAAAAAAGTCCGCAAGGCAAAGAAGAAACATGAAAAGGCGGAGTCCAGACTGGCAAAGAAACAAGAAGAGGCTGAGAAAAAGGAAGCAAAGAAGGCGCATAAAGCTAACAAGAAACTGAAAAAGGAGGATCCGGTGGTCTGGAAACCCCAGGAAGTTGAAGTAGAATAATTTTTTTGGGAGGCCTTTCCTGATCAGGACAGGTCTCCGGCATTTTATACATCCACATAAACAATAAAAATAATGAAATCCACTGGCAAGATTCTTTTGCAGGCGTTGCTATGCATGACAATGATTAAACCTGCCCTTTCGCAGGTGATTATTACTGAAATATTTGCGGATCCTACGCCAACCCGTGGTTTACCGGAACGGGAATTTATCGAACTTTATAATGCCGGTTTTTCGTCTGTAAATCTGAAGGGGTACACACTCGAGGCCGGTTCGGGGAATGCATCATTTCCTGAAACGGAGATAAGGCCGGGAGAGTATGTTGTTGTGTGCCGGAAAACCTATGAAGCAGAATTTTATTTTGCGGGTAAAGTAATAGGGCTGAGCACATTTTCATTACTCAACAATGGTGCATGGCTTATCCTGAGAGATTCGCGCGGACAGGAAATACATCGTATAAAGTACGACCTTTCCTGGTATGAAAAGGGCAGAGATCAGGGCTATTCTCTTGAAATGATCGATTATAATTATCCCTGCAGGGCAAAAGACAACTGGACCTCATCAAAGGCAGAGAAAGGGGCTACGCCCGGTGGAGTTAACTCCGTTGCTGCAAGTCTGCCTGATACAGAGGGTCCGGTCATCGTTTCTCACGGATATTCAGGAAGGCAGCTGACGCTGATGTTTAATGAAAGGTTAGGTTTAAACAGGATAAATGATCCTGAAAATTATACTGTTGCCGGAGCAGCAGTTGACCTGGACAGTATCAGTGTGGATGCTTATGGGGGACAGGTACGTTTATACTTCAACCGGATGGCCTTGTCAGGGGAAATTTTTGAAATACAAATAGAAAATATAGAAGACTGTTCCGGAAATGTTATGGCGGGTACACACTTTTCATTCGGGAATTTCCTGCCGGCAGACTCTACAGATATACTAATCAGTGAGTTGCTTTTTGATCCGCTACCCGGGAGGTATGATTTTGTGGAAGTGTATAATAATTCCGGCAGGAAGATTAACATAGGAGGCTGGAAACTCGGCAGAAAAGAAAAAGATGGGAATGTAGCATTCTGGTATGTGCTTTCAGGTGGGACATTGCTTATTGAACCAGGTGGATTTCGGGTTTTTACAGAAAACAAGACGGCATTATTCCCTGATGCGAAAGACCCTGATACCATCATTGAAGTATCCCGTCTTCCTGTCATGCCACAATCCGGAGCATGTATAATTCTGACAGATGATTCAGGGAGGTTTTTCGACGAAGTTTGTTATTCAGAAGATATGCACCACCCCATGTTGGATAAGAAAAAAGGAGTTTCTTTAGAAAGAGTAAGCTTTCGAAGGAGTTCTGTCGACCCGGATAACTGGAAATCTTCTTCGCTTTTTAATAATTTTTCTACTCCGGGATATAAAAATTCACAATCTAGTACTATTTTATCATCAGGCAATATTTTTTACGCCGATCCGGAGGTTTTTTTTCCGGCCGCAACCATGGATCCGGAGCGTGTGGCCCTGCGTTTTTTACTTTCCGAACCCGGAAGTATGATCAGTGTGAAAGTCCTGGACATTCATGGCCGACTTGTGAAGGATTTAGTGAATAACGTGATTTCAGGTGTTGAAGGTAGTATTTTTTGGGATGGCACTAATAGTGCGGGAATGATGTGCCCTGTAGGATACTATCTTTTTTATGCCGCTGTGACCTCCGGTTCTGCTTCGGAATCCTGCCTGGTGAAAACGGTTTTGGGCGCCTATTGAAGGATTTTGCTTCGAAGTTCTTTTTTAAATAATTTATTAATACTCTTTTATCCCGCCCCCTTAAAAGGACTGCTGATTGGCCTGGTTTTGGGGCAAAAAATCCCCTTAGGCTACTGAAAAAACAGTAATATTTCGCTATAAAGTATTGTCAAATCCATATTATTTTTTTTATTTTGCACTATTCAAATATTAAATTTGAATATATAGTATTCATTTTTTAACCATTTTAACCATAAGTTCTATGAAAGTAAAACTTTATTTGAAGTCTTTTCTTCTTCTTATGCTGGTGACTACCCTTTTCACGGGTGTTGCGTCTGCACAGGGCAGGAAAGTGAGTGGTAAGGTCATCGGATCCGATGATAACCTGGGCATTCCCGGAGCGTCTGTAACGATCAAGGGAACTACCAGAGGGGTATCAACGGATGTGGACGGTAACTTTTCCATTGACGTAAGAGGAGGAAGCGATGTTCTTGTAATTAGTTTTGTGGGGTATACTACCCAGGAAGTTTCCGTAGGAAGCCAGTCAACGGTCAATGTAACCCTCCAGTCGGATGTAGCTTCTTTGGAAGAGGTAATCGTAACCGGTTACTCCATTACCAACAAGAAAGAGTCTACTGCCGCGGTTTCTATTGTAAAGGCGAAAGATTTGAAGCAGGTTCCTTCCGGTAACGTAGAGCAACAGCTTCAGGGTCGTGTTACCGGTGTTACCGTCATTACCAACGGTCAGCCTGGTACCAACAGTATCATTCGTGTACGTGGATTCGGTTCCATCGGACCTGCGGGTTCTAACAACCCGCTCTATATTGTAGACGGTGTTCCGGTGGGTTCAACGGACTTCCTTGCTCCTGATGATATCGAGACCACCACTGTTCTTAAAGATGCTGCCGCAGCCTCTATTTATGGTGCACGTGCCGCCAACGGTGTGATCGTTTATACTACTAAGAAAGGAACCAGAAATTCTAAAAAGATCCAGGTTTCTTACGATGGTTTGTACGGTGTTACGGATCCTAATGTAAACGGTGCTCCTAAGATGCTTTCTCCTCAGCAGCAAGCGGATTGGACACACGTGGCTTACCGTAACAATGCTGCTGCCAATGGAACAGCTGTTCAATATACTCACCCGCAGTATGGCAACCAGGCGCAGGCTACCTTACCTGATTACCTGCACGCCAACGGTATAAATGGTATAAGAGGAACTGTGGATATTGAAGCTATAAAAGCTGCTGCTGCTGCAAGACCTGGTGAGGTATTTCTTATCAAACCTAATCTTGCCGGAACCAACTGGTATGATGAAATCACCAGAATGGCGCGTCTTTCAAGACATAATCTGGGCTTTAGCGGAGGTTCTGAAAACGGACGATACTACATCGGACTCAGCATGCAGGATCAGGCCGGTATTCTGATCAATAACAATTTCAAACGTTACACAGCAAGAACCAATGCTGAATTTGACCTTGGAAAGAGGGTAAGGGTGGGTGAAAACTTCCAGTTTACTTACCGTCAGGTATTGGGCCAGGCAGGAGATAACGGTGGTTTGGGTATCGCTCAGGATGAATCTGAGATTCTTTCTGCCTATCGTATGCCTACTGTTATTCCGGTTTTTGATGAGCTGGGAAGCTATGCAAGTACGAAAGCGGCTGGTTTCAATAACCCGAGAAACCCGGTAAGACGCCTTACCATGAACAACGGAAATGACAGAAACTTTAACATCAACCTTTTCGGTAACATTTATGTTGAGGCTGATCCGGTAAAAGATCTGACACTGAGAAGTAGCTTCGGTGTACGTTATAATAACTATTTCAACCGTAACTACGATTACAAATATTTAGGAGACTCCGAGCCTGAAGCGTCCAATGCGTTTAGCGAAGGTGCGGGATATAATTACTCTTATGTATGGACCAACACGGCGACCTACAAGCTTAAGTTCGGCTCACATGGGGTGAATATCCTTGCCGGTATAGAGGCATTGAATGATGGCAAGGGTCGTGACATGAGTGGTAGAGGTCTGAATCCATTCACCATGGATCTGGATTATGTGAACCTGTCGCTTGTAAATACTCCGGTTGTTTCCAGCAGTCTTTACAACGGTAATAATTTCTACTCTCTGTTCAGTAAAGTAGATTACTCCCTGCTGGATAAGTATTATGTAACGGGGGTTATCCGTCGTGACGGATCATCTAAGTTCGGTGAAAACAATCGTTACGGTGTATTCCCTGCGTTTTCTGCGGCTTGGCGTGTAACCGGTGAAGAATTTATGAAAGATATACCTTTCTTCACTGATCTGAAAATTCGTGGAGGCTGGGGACAGATGGGTAACTCCGCAGCAGTAAATGCTGCCAATCAGTATTCACTTTTTGCTTCAAACAGGGATCGCTCGTTCTATCCGATTGCGGGTGAGAACAATGGTGCCACCGAAGGGTATTTCAGATCACGTATCGGTAACCCGGACGCCAAATGGGAAACCAGTATTACGACGAACATCGGTTTTGATGCCACCATGCTGAACGGTAAACTGGAAGCCGTTTTCGAGCTTTGGAGAAAAGACACAAGAGATCTGCTTTATAATGTGCCGCTTCCGGCGGTGGTGGGTAACTCTGCCGCTGCACCTTCTGTTAATATTGCTTCAATGCGTAATCAGGGTATCGACTTCCAGTTGATTAACAGAGGTAAGATCGTAGGTGATCTGAAGTATGAACTTACATTGAACAATTCATTCCTTCAGAATGAGATTACTTACCTGACACCTGACATTGCTTTCTTTGGCGGTAATGCTTACAGAGGTATCAGCCCGATCAGAAACCAGGTGGGTCTGCCGATTTCTTCTTTCTTCGGATATAAAGTTATTGGCTATTTTAACAGTATTGAGGATGTAAACAACAGCCCTGCCCAGGATGGTAAGGGTGTGGGTCGCTTCAAGTATGAAGATGTGAACGGAGACGGTAAAATTACGCCGGATGACAGAACATTTATCGGAAGTCCGGTTCCTAAGTACACTGGAGGTCTTAATATAGGGCTGACTTACAAAAACTGGGATTTTGCCACCTATTTCAACGCTTCATTGGGTAATAAAATCTTCAACATGTCGAAGTGGTTTACTGATTTCCACGGAACATTTGAAGGCGCCGGAAAAGGTATCAGAGCGTTGGATTCATGGACTCCTGCTTTGGGTGATAAAGCCAAAGCCCCTATCTGGGAGAGTGCATCGAATATCAGCACCAGCGGTGCAGAGAACTCATGGTATGTGGAAGACGGTTCTTACGTAAGAATGCAGAATGTTTCTGTGGGGTATAATTTTGCCAATAATCTGCTTTCAAAAGTAGGTCTTACCAGGGCCAGAGTAGCGGTATCTGCCAATAACATATTTACCATTACCAAATACCAGGGTCTTGATCCGGCTGTAGGTGGTGCTGTAGATACTAACTTTGGTATTGATGTAGGAAACTATCCTGTCACCAGAAGCTTTAATGTGGGTGTTAACCTAGGATTCTGATAATTGATACCTTTAATTAAAAAAATATTATCTAGTTAATATGAAAAAAATCATAAATCTCAAAAATGCTGTCGTAACGACATTGGCGGTTACCATGGTAACTTTCTCATGTAAAGATAGTTTTTTGGAAGTTTTGCCCACCGGATCACTAGGTGAAGCGCAGCTGGCATCTAAAGCGGGTGTTGAGGGAGCATTGATCGGGGCATATTCTGCTGTCGGAGCTAAAACGTTTTCCCGTTTGGCTGCTCCGAATAACTGGGTCTTTGGTAGTATTTTGGGTGGTGATGCTAACAAAGGAACGGATGCCGGTGATTACACTGCGATCAACCCGATGCAGCGATATGAGATCAACCCTACGGATGGGGATCTTAACAGTAGCTGGCAGGCCAGGTATGAAGGCATTGCGCGTTCCAACAGTGTTTTGCGTCTGGCTGCCGCCGCAAAAGATATCTCTGCCAATGATCTGAAGAGAATCACCGGGGAGGCAAGATTTCTTAGAGCTCACTTCTATTTTGAACTGAAGAAGCTATGGAATAGTGTTCCCTATATTGATGAAACACTCGACTATGGTAAAGGAATTGAAAAAGTTCCTAATTCAGCTGATTTTTGGGGTAAAATAGAAGCCGATTTTCAATATGCGTATGATAATCTTCCTGAAACTCAGGGAGAGGCCGGTCGTGTTAATAAATGGGCTGCTGCTTCTTATCTGGCAAAAACATATGTTTTCCAGAAAAAGTATGGTCCGGCAAAGACACTTTTCGATCAGATCATTGCTAATGGAAAAACAACCAATGGAAAGAAATATGCATTGGTGCCAAGATTTGCGGAAGTGTTTAATGCAACGAATGATAATCATGAAGAGTCAATCTTTGCGCTTCAGACTTCTATGAACACCGGTAACGTAAACAACTCAAACTGGTTTGATGATTTGAATTACCCATATAATACGGGTACATCAGGTCCTGGTAACTGTTGCGGATTTTTCCAGCCAAGTTTTTCTTTGGCCAATTCCTACAGAACGGTCAATGGTTTGCCTTTATTGGATGGCTCTTATAATTCTACTGCGAATGAGCTGAAACATGATTACGGTTTGGCTTCGACCGCTGCTTTTACAGTTGACACGAAGGAAGTAGATCCTCGTCTGGACCATACAGTAGGTCGTAGAGGTGTTCCGTATCTTGACTGGCAGGATCACCCGGGTAAGGACTGGATCAGGGATCAGACTTACGCAGGACCCTATTCTCCTAAAAAGTTTGTTTATTATAAATCTCAGGAGAACGTTCTGACCGATGGTAGCTCATGGACTCGTGGTTATGCTACAATGAACTTCAATATTATTCGCTTCGCCGACATACTTCTTCTTGCTGCCGAGGCTGAAATTGAGGCTGGTTCATTGGCAAAAGCGCAGGAATACGTGAATCTTATCAGAGCGCGTGCTGCGAATCAGGCCGGTTGGGTAATGAAGAGCGGCGCACCTGCTGCTAATTATAAAATCAGTCTTTATACTACTCCATGGGCTGATAAAGCCAGTGCTTTGAAAGCCGTTCAAATGGAGCGTCAACTGGAACTTGCTCAGGAAGGTCACAGATTCTTTGACCTGGTAAGATGGGGTATCGCTGAGCAGACCATGAATACATATCTTCCTTATGAAGCTAAAATTCTGGTTACTATGTTTGGTGGTGCTAAGTTTACCGCAGGTAAGAACGAGTATCTTCCGATTCCGCAGACACAGATTGATTATCAGGGTAAAGATATTCTTAAGCAGAACCCTGGATACTGATATTGTAAATTAAGAGAAAGGGCAGGAGTAAATTCCTGCCTTTTTTTTTATATTTATGACAAGATACCTATAACATTACTATGAAATTTAACTTAACCATTTTAACCGTTCTTGCCTTTTTTGTATTTAATGCCTGTAAGGAGAAACCGCTCTTTGAGAAATTAAGCTCTGATTATACCGGAGTGGCATTTAATAACGAAATAGTAGAAAATGACACCATCAACATCATCAAGTTTGAATATGTGTATAATGGTGGCGGGGTAGGCGTGGCTGACTTTAACAATGATGGTCTTCAGGATTTATTTTTCAGCGGAAACCAGGTTCAGAACAGATTTTATCTGAACAAAGGTGACATGAAATTTGAAGACGTTACCGAAAAGGCAGGTTTTCCCAATCTGGGGAGATGGTGCACCGGTGTAGTCACTGTAGATATCAATGCTGATGGTCTGATGGACATCTATGTTGCTGCTTCCGTGAAACCTGATGCAAAAGACAGACAAAATCTTCTTTTTGTGAACCAGGGCGTTAAAGACGGAGTACCTGTGTTCAAAGAAATGGGAGAAGCATATGGTGTCAATGATGACGGGCATTCTGAAAATGCCACATTTTTTGATTATGATAATGATGGGGATCTGGATTTGTACGTAGTGACAAACGTAATAGACCAATATCCGAATCTCTACCGTCCGAAGGTAACGGACGGTTCATATCCCAATACGGACAGACTTTACCGGTGTGACTGGAATGACTCTCTTAAACATCCTGTATATACCAATGTTTCCAAAGAAGCAGGAATATTGATTGAAGGGTTCGGACTTGGAGTAAATATCTGTGATATCAATAAAGACGGCTGGAAAGATATCTATGTGACAAACGATTATACATCGGATGACCTCTTTTATATCAATAACGGAAACGGGACTTTTACCGACAAGGCAGCGGCTTATTTCAAGCACACCAGTAACTCTGCTATGGGGAATGACGTAGCTGATATCAACAATGATGGTTTTCTCGATATCGTAGCGTTGGACATGCTCCCAAAGAACAATCTCAGAAAGAAACTGCTGGCACCGCCAATGAATTATCAGCTGTACAACTTTGCTGATAAATATGGATATATTTATCAGTATATGCGGAATACCCTGCAACTGAATAACGGTATTGATGCGGGAGGAGAACCAAAGTTCAGTGAGATAAGCTTATTGGCCGGGATAGCGGAGACGGACTGGAGCTGGACACCCTCCCTGGCTGATTTTGACAATGATGGCTATAGAGACCTTTTTATTACCAACGGTTTTCCTAAGGATATTACAGACCGGGATTTTATGGCCTTCAGGGCGGAAGCCGAGCAAGTAGCCGGGACAAAATACCTGCTGTCACAGATCCCGGAGGTGAAAATCAGCAATTATGCCTATAGAAACAGAGGCGATCTTACCTTTGAAGATGTAACAAAAAGCTGGGGATTTGACGCACCGTCCTTTTCCAATGGAGCAGTTTATGCTGATCTTGATAATGACGGAGATCTGGATTATGTGGTCAACAATATTCACGACCCGGCATCCATCTACAGGAACAATCTCATGGAAAGGGAGTCTGGTAAAAGTAATTACCTGAGAATCAGTTTTGATGGGGGGCCAAGGAACACATTCGGTTTTGGTGCAATAGCTGAAGCGGAGCTCAGTAACGGGGAAATTCTGGTGCATGAAAATAACCCGCATCGGGGATACCTTTCCAGTGTGGAGCCTTTTGTACACTTTGGTCTGGGCGATAAATCTGTAAAAAAGTTAACCATCAGATGGCATAACGGGAAAGTACAGGAGTTTACCGACATCAAGTCTAATCAGGTGTTGAAAGTCGGAATTGAACAGGCTCATAAGGACTGGGAGTCTGTTCCGGTTAAGAGAAACCGGTATTTTACAGAGATAACCCAACAATCGGGAATTATTTTTGCGCATAAAGAGCATGATTTTATTGATTTTAACCTTCAGAACCTTATCCCTTTCAAGCTTTCTCAGTTAGGGCCGGGTATGTCGGCGGGAGATATAACAGGAGACGGGTTAGACGATATCTTTATTGCCGGCCCGATGGGGAAAAACGGGACTTTCCTGATTCAGAAACCAGACGGCACATTTGATCAGAAAATGTTGCTTCCTCCGCTGGATTCTTTGCAGAAAAGAGGAGAAGATCTCGGGAGCTTGTTTTTTGATGCGGATATGGATGGAGATCTGGATCTGTATATTTGCCGGGGAGGCACCGAAGACCGGGTAGACAGGCCTTCCTACCAGGATGTACTTTATCTGAATGATGGAAAAGGTGGTTTTAAACTGGCTGAGGGGGCGATTCCTGAATCTTTTCTGAGTAAATCCTGCGTCAGAGCCTGTGATTTCGACAATGATGGAGACCTTGATCTTATTGTTGCAGGAAGGAATGTACCATTGCAATATCCGATGCCAACCAGCAGCAAGCTGCTGAGAAACGATTCGGGGAAAGGGGGGGTTAAATTTACGGACATCACCAAGACACATGCTCCGGTCCTTGAAAACATAGGGCTGATATGTGATATTCTCTGGACGGATTTTGATAATGACGGATGGACTGACCTTATTCTTGCCGGGGAATGGATGCCCCTGCAGATGCTCAAAAATGAAAAAGGTAAGTTTTCTAAAGTGCAGAATAATGGTCTGGAAAAGTATAAAGGGCTATGGAATTCTATCAACGGAGGCGACTTTGACGGTGATGGCGATACAGATTACATTGTAGGCAACCTGGGCAGAAATACGCTATTGAGAGGGACGATGGTTGAGCCTGTTAAGGTTCTGGCCAAGGATTTTGATAACAATGGAAATTATGATCTGATCCCTTTTGTCTACTTTGATGATACAGACGGTACCCGGAAACTTTTCCCGTTTAATGGCAAAGATGATGTGAACAAACAATTGAATCCGACCAGGGCAAGATTTGTAACTTACAAGGATTTCGCGGGGGCTACTTATGAAACACTTCTCGCAGAGGAGCCCAGAAAAGGAGCACTTGAGCTGGAAATGAACTTTACGCCATCTGTTTATATTGAAAATCAGGGGAATGGTGTATTCCGGCTTAAGGAATTACCTGTTCAGGTACAGATTTCGCCGGTTAACGGCACCATTGTTCAGGATATAGACGGCGATGGACATCTGGACGTACTTGTTTCGGGAAATAATTATGGCAATGAAACATCTGTGGGCAGGTATGATGCTTCCAACGGTATACTGTTGAAAGGAGACGGAAAGGGTAATTTTTCTGTAAACTCCTATTCAGGATTTTATGCTCCGGGTGATGCCAAAGCATTGGTTAGTCTGGTCGGTCCTTCCGGTGATTTCCTGGTAGCTTCTTCTGAAAATCGTGGCAGATTCAGACTTTTCCGCTCAGGCACAAAAGGGGAGGTTGTTTATCTGAAGCCCTTATCCAAAGGAATAAGGTATAGTCTCAATGGAAAGGAAATAAAGCAGGAAGTGTATTATGGCGCTTCTTACCTTTCTCAATCCAGCAGAAAGGTCTTGTTACCTTTGGGAGCAAAGTATCTGGGAGAATATTAAAGATCTGTCTTACGCGAATCAGAGAGCCGGTTTTTAAACCGGCTCTCTGGGGTTATAATGGACTTTCTTTCGTCGCTTAAATTCAAAAGTTAGTCTATGGATACCTGTTTATGAGCAATGAACAGGATTTTTAAAGGATTGATTGTGCTAATTTCAGGTTATTAATCCCTGAGTTACAGGGATATTTTCTAACCTATGAGTACAATCGGGAAAATAAGCATTCTGCTTACGGTCTCTTTTATTTTTTTTAGCGTGGCATGTAGTTCAGTAGGAGAGACTTCCGAAAAACCAGTCTATGAACCGTCAGGACTGGATGGAAGGGTGCTTGCGGAATTACACTGTTCTGGCTGTCATTTGTATACTCCTCCGCAATTACTGGATAAAAATACCTGGAAGACCGGCGTTTTGCCTGAGATGGGGTTGCGACTTGGGATGGGCAATCTTTTTAGTAAACTAACCAGTCTTGATCAGGGGGTAGTCACAAACCTGCTTCAGATGAAGATCTATCCGGAGCATCCTGTGATGGCTGAGGAAGACTGGCAGAAAATAGAAGAATACTACATTAAAGAAGCGCCTGAGAAGCCACTGGCTCAGGCTGAAAGACCTGCAATAAGTGCTTCGCTGAGGGGCTTCAGAATTATATATAAAGAGCTACCCCTCAGAAGAAGGTCATCCAATACAATGGTGAAGTTTAATCCGGCAGAAGGAGTGATTTATGCTGCAGAAAACAAGGGATATCTTTATACCTATGATCTTCAGCTTAAGAAGAAAGATTCACTCGCGACATTCGGTGGAGTAGCGGATGTTTATTTCAGGAAAGACGGTTTGTATGTGCTTGACATGGGGCAGATAGATCCTCACGATGATAAGATCGGGAAACTGATCCGGCTCAATGGGACAACCCAATCGAAAACAACTCTGTTGGATACGCTCAGAAGGCCGGTAAGAGCAGCATTTGGAGATCTGGATGGAGACGGCCTGGAGGAAACATTGGTTTGTAATTTCGGATTTGAAGCTGGAAAACTTTCTTTATTCAACGGCAGAACAGGAAAAGAAACTATTCTTAAGATGATTCCCGGAGCAAGAAGTGTCTTTATTAAGGATATGAACCATGATGGATTGCCAGATGTCATTTCTCTGATGACACAAGCCAGAGAAGAGGTATCCATTTTTTATAATAAAGGGAAAGGAAAGTTAGAAGAAAAGAAAGTATTGTCGTTTCTGCCGGTTTTCGGGTCAAGTCATATACAATTGATTGATTTTGATAAGGACGGGTTTGATGATATTCTTTATACCAACGGAGATAATGCTGATTATTCGCCTGTTCTGAAAAACTATCACGGTGTAAGGATTTTTAAGAATGACGGGCAGGATAATTTTAAGGAAGTCTTCTTTTTCCCGATTTTTGGAGCAGGAAAAGCGCTTGCGGCTGACTTTGATCTGGATGGGGATCTGGATATTGCTGTGATCGCTTACTTTCCGGATGAAAGCAGGGAACCTAATGAGGGTTTTTTATATCTTGAAAACAAAGGTTCTTTTAAGTTCAGCCCCTTTACTTTTCCGGGTGCGGGAAACGGGAACTGGCTGACCATGGATGTGGCAGACATGGATCAGGACGGTGACGATGATATTGTCATAGGCTCCTATGAAAGAAAACCTAATTTTAAGGCGAAGAGAAAATTTGAAATGGTCATTTTGGAAAACCTGATCAGATAGGTTATCTGACCACCGGGAAAGCCACAATCCTGAGTTTTGTACATCCGTATGGAATAAGCACAATGTCTTCTTCCTGCTGAATCACTTCTCCCTGATATATTTCCTCCCGGGTGGTAACAGGCTGACGCGCCACTCCTTCCACAATTTTCCATGCCGGTATCTTTTTGCCTTTTAAGTGCACTTCCACAGGCGCATTTCCTGCATTCCATACAAAGTTGTTCGCCGGGCCGGATAGTGTCACAGAGGCGTTCTCTACCGGCATTTCGACCATCTTTTTTAGGATTCCATAATTCCAGGCAGATTTAGGCTGAATGTCATAGTAGGGGCCCTCTTCTTTGATTTCTTTGAGTGTCCATTCTTCTTCAATTTTCAGTGCAAAGGCCAGGGGTCCTCTTTCTATGGTGCGGGAGTTCCTGGCCCAGTTGCTTGCCCTTACTTTCATGGGTAGGCTAAGGGTCAGAACATCCCCGTCAGACCACTTTCTGACTATTGTGTGCAGGGAGCCGCCCTTCAATATTTCTCCTGTTTCTTTGCCATTGATTAAAATACCGGCTTCATGGCACCAGGCAGGAATCCTTACCGAAAACGGGAAATCCACGGATTCCCGTGTTTCTATCTGAAAGTCGATACGGTCTCCGAACGGATATGTTGTTTTTTCATGAATAAGGACTTCCGTTCCCTTACCGACAACCGCCCTGATGCTTCCCGGTGCATAAATTAATGCTGCCAGCCCCTGGTCCGGAGTGGCAAACCAGAGATGGGCGGCAAATTTTGTCCAGCCCTGGTGCATATTCGCTGTACAGCAGGTATATCCTGCGTATGGGCCGAATACATTGTTCATCCCTCTGCCAAAAGGGAGGGAAAAATCAAAAACTCCTCTGGAAACCTGTACCTGATTGGCGATCTGAAAGTACTGTCTGTAATTATAGTCATCGGTGGTCTGTGCCGGGAGGGCATTGAACGTAATTTTTTCAAGGGCGTCCATATACAGAGGCTCTCCGGTGATGCCGATGATCTCTTCCAGGGAATACATGGCTTCAACGATGGCACAAAGTTCGACACCTTGGGTAGGCTCATTGCCGTGAAGATCTTCATCACCTGAGAACATGCCATGAGGAAGCCCGTGCAAGGACATCAGATCATTCCAGCCTGTTTTCAGGGAATCGAGGTAAGCTTTCTTTCCATTGGCCTGATAATAAATGGCGGGCATTTTGAGCCCCATCCCAACGTTTACGGCATGTCTGTCCATCCATTTATGCCCGGTCTGGTTTACAGCCGCCTGAATAGCCCAGTCGCGTCCTCCGAGAAGCGATATCCATGGGGTGGTCTGCTCTTTGATCTTCTCTCCGAGCTGCAGCAGATGTTTCTCACCCGTATGGTTATAAAGCCAGTAAATGATCATCAGATTATCCTGTCCGCGTGCTTCGCTCCATTCAGTCCATTTTCCTAAAGGGCAAAGTTTGATCTGCTCATGTTGATAGTTGAAATAGGCTGACATGAAACGAATAACCCGTTGGTCGCCGGTAGCCGAATAGTATTGCCGCAATACTTTAAGCATGATCATTTTGGGCCACCAGTCTTCTCCCTGACCGCAGTTTTCCATTGTCTTCCCCTCGCGTTCGGCTTTGGTAACAGGGCCGAAGTATCCGTTGGGCCTTTGATTGTCCAAGGTCCAGTTTACGTATTTCAGTACTTTCTGTGTCAGAGCTTTGTCATCGGTGAGATAGGCCAGTGGCAATGCGCCGTCCAGCCAATAGGGTGTTTCTTCCCACCCGTCTCCTTTGCCGCCCAGCCATCCGTTCTCATTTTTGATTTTAGCGTAGTATTCATCCAGATGACCTGTGGAGCCTGTGTTCATTTTCAGAAGCTGCTCTTTCAGCCAGCCTTCAGGTTTAAAAGCTCCCAACGGAAGGGGTGTGAATTTTTGAGGAGTAAGAGGAGCCCTATTGAAACGATAAGGAGACTCCTGGGCAGAGAGCTCAGGTGCAACTGAAAAGAATTTAATAAAAAACAGGAGTATAATAGCGAAGGTTTTCATAGGGAGGGTCCGGCTGGTTTATCTTGTAATATTAAGAAAAACCAGGTTTTGCTCCAACACAAAATAATCCCTGTCAAAAGTAAATATGTGACAGGGATTAGAAGGCTTAGTCCGCTATTTCGATAATTCTTCTGCTCTGTTACGCGCAGCAATAATGCCTCCTGTGAGGCCTTCTGCCAGCCGGCTTTCTTCAAAAACCCTGAGGGCTGCTTCAGTGGTGCCTCCTTTTGAGGCAACAGCTTTGATCAGTTCGTCCAGATCCTTTTCCGCATTGTTGATCAGGTGGTAAGCGCCAAGCATGGTTTGTTTAACCAGCAGCTGGGCCATACCTTCATCAAAGCCCATCTGTTTTCCTGCGTCAACCATATGCTTAACAATATAGTAGAAATAGGCCGGGCCGCTACCGCTGAGGGCCGTGACGGCATCAATCATACTTTCGTCCTCAATAAATACCGACCGACCGGTGGCATTGATCAGGTTTTCGATTTTGAGCAGTTTGGAAAAACTTATGCCTTCTGCGGCGGTGAAGCCTGTTATGCCCATACCCAACATGGCCGGTGTATTGGGCATGGCCCTTACCACCATCTGATGATTTAACTCGTTTTGGATCCGGTCTATTGTAATCCCCGCCATGATCGAGAGCACCACCTGATCATGTTTCAGCACAGATTTCAGTTCAGCGGCTACGGTAGAGAAGTCCTGGGGTTTGACAGAAAGGATAACCAGATCGTAGTCGCCGATAGTTTCTCCTATGACGCTTACCACTATGCCCTCGCGTGCGTTCTGGAGCGTTTCTTTTCTTTCTTCATTTTTTTCAACCAGCAGGAGGTTGTCTTTTTTTACAAGATCATACTGAAGGAAGGACCGGGCAAATGCCATTCCCATATTTCCGCATCCTATGATAGCAATCTTCATTCGTTATATTGTAGTTTTTGGATTGCAAATATAAGGAATATGGCGGTTTGACAGGGCAGTAACTATGGTTTTCTAAGAGGAGATCATGAACAGCTGTATTGATAAAAATCCATGTCCGGCCTAGGGCGTTTTTGCGATATGAATGAAGGCTAAGGAAAAAACCTTGTTTAGCTGTACCCCGATGCTGATACTTCAGGTTTCTGGTAAACGCGCCGGAGAGTCTCTGGAAAAATAAAATGGAAGGCAGTCTGCCGCCTTCCATTTTGTAATATTATCAAAAGCCGTTTATTTACCTTCTATCCAGTTTACCATTTCGTCATAAACCGCCTGGCTGCTGCCCAGGTATCCGAGGCTTTTGTGTTTAAAATTCCCGTCTTTGTCAACACAGAACTTTGCAGGTATGCTGCTTACGCCATAGGCAAATGCGGTTTCACTATCCATGTCTATAACAGGATTCAGATAGGCATACCCCCGCTGGCTGACAAACTTGCTGACATGGTCTTTCCATTTCTCAGCACCTACTCTTTCAAATGTATTGATGAACAGAAAAACCACGTCTTTATTGTCTTTGTATTTTTCCATGGCCATCTTCATGCCGGGAAACGACATCAGGCAAGGCCCGCACCAGGTAGCCCAAAAGTCGATGATGACCGTTTTGCCTTTAAGGTCTGATAGTTTTACCTTTTTACCTGCCAGATCAGTCAGTTCAAAATCAGGAGCAGGTGTTCCTGTGGCACCAACTGTTTTGCGGTTAACTTCCTGGATAAAGATATTGGCGAAGAAATGGTTTTTCCCTTCTTCCTTCAGTTTTCCCGCCAGTTCTATCAGATAGGCGCCGTCTGCATCAGGGTTGAGAAAATTATTGGCAGCGATGATTCCGGCCATGGACGTTCCTAGGGCTTTGGTTTTTTCAAGGACAATCCGGCTGCGTTCTCCGTCAGCAGCAAGGAATTCTTTGCGGATGGCCTCTCTGTCTTTTTCAGCTTTGGCAGCCTGAAATTTTTCTTCCAATTTGGTTTTGGTCTGTCCGAACTGCTGCAGGTAAGCAATGATTTCGTTGAAGGTATCCATAGATTTGGATCCTTCCACCTTGTGTGTTGCTGCTTTTTCGGGAGTGGCCATCCCATCAGCGGTTACCGTCAGGTTTTCTCCGCCGTCCAGAATAAGGCTGATGACCTGCTGATCTACAATCTTGAGTTGATAGATGCCCGGCTGAGGTATGGAAGTTTTAAACTGAAAGGTATTATTGTTGGTCGCGGCACTGTCCAGAATGGTGGCGATGTTCCGTTCGTTGACCCTTTCCAGATAAACTTTCCCTGAAATGCTGTTGTTCAGCTTTCCGGTAATGGTTAAAGGCAGGGCCGCGTCCTGATTTTCAGCCGCTTTCTGTGGCTGAGAATTACAGGCCAGGCATGAACTTACAAACAGCGTCAGAAGGAAGTTTTTTTTCATGTCAGTTATGAATTTCATTATTAACTCAATGCTTTTATCAATAGTTCGTTGACCATTTTGGGATCTGCTGAACCCCTGGATTTCTTCATCACTTCGCCTACGAAAAGCCCCATCAGGCCTTTTTTGCCTTTTTTGTATTGTGTTACTTTATCCACATGGGAAGCAATCACCTCATCAATCATACCTTGCAAGGCCTCTCCGTCCTGCTGCTGAATCAATCCGGCTTCGGAAGCAAGCTGAATCACGGGGCTATCCGGACGGCTGATGATGGCCGGAAGCAGCGACTGGGCGGCAGAATGGCTGATTTTACCTTCATCAACCAGTCCAATGGTTTCGGCAAGTCTGGAAGGAGAAATTCCCAGCTGCCCGAATTCTGTTCCTTTGTCATTGGCATAACCACGCAGCGTAGCCACAATCCAGTTGGAAGCCGCTTTGAAATTTGAGGTCTCAAGGCAGGCTGCCATAAAGAAGTCAGAAAGCTCCCGGTCTTCGGTCAGAACGGCGGCGTGTTCTTCCTGGATCCCCAATGATGTGGTAAACTTTTCAAACAAAGCGGCAGGTAATGCGGGCATCGCTGATCGTATTTCTTCAAGCCACTCATCGGTAATCACTACAGGAGCAAGGTCTGGTTCTGGGAAATAACGATAATCATTCATCGTTTCTTTTACCCGCATGCTGAAAGTTTTACCTGAATCTGCGTCAAACATTCTGGTTTCCTGCTGAATAGCTTCTCCGGCATCCAGCATGGTGGCTTGTCTCTGAATTTCATATTCCGCCGCACGCTGCAGGTTTCGGATAGAGTTCATGTTTTTGATCTCTACCTTGGTCCCCAGTTTTGAATTCCCTTTAGGCTTAAGAGAGACGTTGAGGTCGGCTCTGAGGGAGCCTTCTTCCATGTTACCGTCGCTGATTTCCAGGAATCTGACCAGCTTTCTGATTTCGGAAAGGTAAGCTCCGGCTTCTTCCGGGCTTTGCATACAAGGCTCTGATACGATTTCGATCAGCGGAGTGCCTGCTCTGTTATAATCAAGCAATGTATAGAGGTCAGCACCGTCATGCACTGATTTACCTGCATCTTCCTCAAGATGAATGTGGTGAAGATCGAGGGTCTTTTCATGGAAATTTTTTCCTTCTTTCAGCCTGATCTTTATATTTCCGCCCACGCAAACGGGAAATTTATCCTGAGAAACCTGATAACCTTTAGGAAGATCCGGGTAGAAATAATTTTTCCTGTCAAAATAGTTGAACCGGTTTATTTCAGACCCGCAGGCAAGACCCATTTTTACGGCACTTTCCACTACTTTTTTATTCAGCTTCGGCAGCACGCCGGGATGCGCCAGAGTAATCACACTGATGTTGGTATTGGGTTCGCTTCCGAATACATTTGCATCAGATGCAAAGATTTTACTTTCGGCTGAAAGCTGGCAGTGTACCTCAAGACCTATAACGACATCGTATTCCATTCTGCAATTTTTTTGCAAAAATAACCCTTTCGTTAGTTTTTGAAGACAGAATCCGGATTTATCTTGAGCAGGTACAGTAGCGTTGTATGAAATCTTATGGATTCAGCCGGAGAAGATGCCGTTTTAAGAACTGACTTTCTCCGGCTGACAAGGGTCAAAGAGGATCACATAATGCCCATTTTGCCCATCTGATAGTCACGCATTGCCTGAAGTATCTCAGTGGTGGTATTCATAACGAAAGGCCCCTGAGCCACAAGCGGTTCATGATAGGGGACGCCGGAGCAAAGAATGAATCTGGCGTTTGTCTGACCTTCAATAAAGACTTCGGTACCTTTATTATCAAACTCAACCATCTGGTGTCCTGTTACCCGTTTCCCGTTGACAAGAAGCTCACCATCCAGTACGTAGAGAAGTATGTTCTGTTCTTCGGCAATATCAAAAGATTCCTTTCCCCCTTTTTTTACCATACTGTTAAAAATCTGAAGGTCGGTCAAGGACCTGGCCGGACCATTGTATTCCCCGAAAGAACCGGATATTACCTGAGTGGAAACCAGCCCGTCAGAAGATACTGCTACCGGGATTTCTTCCCGCTGAAGGCCCTGATAGGCAGGAGGTGTCATTTTGAGTCGGGCAGGAAGGTTCATCCATAACTGGATAATTTCCATTTTGCCTCCGTTTTCTCTCATTTCCGCCGAAATGTTTTCCGAATGTACAATCCCTCTGCCAGCCGTCATCCATTGTATTCCACCTGAGCGGATGATACTTTTAAAGCCCTGGCTATCAGCATGCTCTATTTCTCCTTCATAAATGAAAGTAAGCGTTTCAAAACCCCTGTGGGGGTGTGGCCCGAAAGGCAGCCCCTGGTTGTAAGGCCTAAAATCATGAGGGCCATGATGATGTACCAGAAGGAATGGATCTATCTGTTCTGTTGATCCGTAAGGTAGGGGCTGGTACATGGGATGCTCCCCCGCGCGGTGAGAGGAAGCACTGATCAGTTTTTTTATGATGCGTTGCATTTTGAGCTCCTTTTATATGTATTTGTATTTAATGTTAATACATATTTTATGTTTAATAAGTTCCCTCCGTTTATGTTCTGGTTTCAGAACCCGAAGGCAAGGCTTATCCCGGCATTGAAGGTACGGTCGGGTGCAATATTGAAAAAACGGTTGCCAAAGGCGTTGGTATCATTACCAAGGCTGTAGCGTTGATTGAGGAGGTTGTCAACTCCACCGAAAATCTTGCCTTCCATCTGTTTGAATGCTTTCTTAAACCCGATCCGGCCACTGATCAGCTGGTAAGGGTCAGAATAGAATGTGTTGGCATCGTTTAGAGCCATTTTGCCAATAAAATTACCGGAAACAAGGAGGAAGAATCCGTTTCTTTGTACAACATCCAGGGCAATGGCTGCCGTATGTTTGGCAATGCCGGGCAATAATTTGCCGGAAAGGTCTGTGGCAGACTGGATATAATGCTGATAAGTATAATCGTTGAAGCTGTAGGCCGTTTTAAGGTTCAGGCTTTCAAGGAAACGCTTTTTTTCCGGTTGGATGAAGGCCACATCTCCGCTAAACTCAACGCCTTTCTGTGCTGTGTTGCCCGCATTTACAAAATACTCCTGTCCTCCTTCTGCTAATCTTCTGACGATGGTGTTGGCAAGCCGAAGACTGTAGACGCTGACATCAGCTTTGAGGCGCCTGTCCCAGAAACTGGTCTTTATCCCGGCTTCCAGGTTGCCCCCCTTTTCTGCTGCCAGCACCTGGCGTCCGGGTGAATACTGGTATGTAGCTGAAAACTCTTGCACCGTAGGAGAGGAAAATCCAAGTCCGTAACTCGCAAAGACACTGATTTTCTCTTGAAAGCTCTTCAGAACAGCGATCCTGGGGGAGAAAGGAACCGCCGGATTATCCTTGATTTTCACAAGGTCCGGGCTATGGGTGAGATTGGTGTAGTCGATGGACTGTCTGTTCAGGCTTGTCCCCAGGGTGAGGATCAGTTTACGGGGAAGAAGCAACTCAATCTGAGAGAAAGCAGAAGCCTGCAGGGATGAAATTTCTTCTTCGGACTGTCTTAATCCGGGAGTTCCGGCATTGTTATCATAGTTGTCAAAGGCTGAGGTAGTTCTGACAAATTCCCCGCCGGCTTTGATGCTGCCGGAGATAGCACCTTCTCCGAAGCGGTAACTGGTAATGCTCCGCCCTCCCAGAGATTGTTCATTTCTTATCTCGTAATTGGTAATGAAAGGATTCCTGAGTTTTGAAAACCCTGAAAAAAGCGAAGTGGTGTTAGACCATCGGCTGTTCCAGCGGTATTGTTGTGACAAACCGAGGTTAAACATTTTCTGAAGGATCCGGGCATGCTGCTGAACAGCTCCGGGAGCAACAGCGGTCGGGGGACGGGCAGACCGGGGATTAGCTTCCATTTGTTCCCGTGTCAATCCACCGGGCGTCTGGTAATTGTGATCTCCGTAAAAAGCGTTGACATGGACAGTATTTTTGTCAGATATAAAAAAAGAAGATCTGTAATTCAGAACGTCCCTTGCCAGTGCTGAGTTTATTCTATAACCGTCTGAAGAGGTGTGGGCATAACTCAGAACGGCATTGACATTATCGGATGCCGAGGATAAGCTCATACTTCTGTTTGTGGTTCCGTAAGATCCGCTGAGCCAGTTTCCCTGAACCACATGCCGTTTATTTGTCAGACCCTTTGTTTCGGCGTTTCCAGACCTGAGCAGTATGACTCCGCCGATACCCGCTCCATAGATACTTCCGGCCGGTCCCTTGATCACTTCAATCCCCCCCAGGGTGTTCATGTCCAGCAGGTTGAAATATGTGATCCCGTTGGCATCTGTGAGCGGGATATCATTCCAGTATACTTTCACATTTCTGACTCCGAACGGCGATCTGACAGAACTCCCCCGGATGGCGATGCGGTAGCTTCCCGGTGACCGCTCTTCCATCCGCACGCCTGCGTTAAGATTGAATACCGGTACAAGAGAAGTATTATCAAACCGCTCCAGGTCTGCGGCTTTGATCTGACTGACAGAAACTGCTGTCAGAAGGTTGCTGCGGAAAGATTCCAGACCTCTTACTACAGCTTCTTTCAGGATAAGTGTTGTATCAGGTTCCTGCTCCTGGGAGAAACAGACAACGGGCAGGAGGAAAAGGAATAAGTATACAATTTTTTTCATTTCAGCGATTTTAAACCCTAATTTAGTGCATCGGGATTTGAAATGCCCAATATTTTGTCGTGGTGTAGATGTAAACCCCGAATTTGCATTTTGAGTGCCTGATAAAGTAGAAATCTGTTACCCTGTCTGAACTGTATGAAAAAATGGTATGAGTTTATTCCCCATCCGGCAGTAATGCTTTTCCTGATCCTTGTTTTTTCCACTTTACTGACTTATCTCATTCCGGCCGGAGAATATGACCGGATATTGGTAGAAGGAAGAGAAAGAGTAGTCCCTGGTTCTTTTCATTACATAGATGCTTCGCCTGTCACCTTTCTCCAGATGTTTACTGCCTTGCCTCTGGGTTTTAAAGCTGCGGTTGAGATTGTATTTATTGTGCTGGCCAGCGGTGTTATGTTTGGATTTCTGCAGGAGTCTGGTGCTATTGAAAATGCGGTGGGAACGCTTGTAAAAAACCTGGGGGAAGAAAAGAAATACCTGATTGTGGTACTGATGACCTTTGTATATGCTCTTTTGGGCGTATTTGTAGGTTATGAGAACAACATTGCCATGGTGCCTATCGCTGCCCTGCTGAGTCTGGCTATCGGAGGGGACCTGATGCTTGCTGCCGGTATCTCCGTCGGGGCTATCACCATAGGTTTCGGGCTTTCTCCCTTTAATCCCTATACCGTGGGTACCGGACAGAAAATTGCTCAGTTGCCCATGTTTTCCGGGGCAGGTCTGAGACTTGTTCTCTGTTTTACAGGGGTGTTGCTTCTCGCATTGTACAATGTTCGCTATTTCCGCAGAATACAGAAAGACCCTTCTTCCGGCCTTTCTCTCGGCATAGATACCAAAGGGTTCAAGCTTTCAAAGGAATTGAAAGAATACAGCCTTTCTGTGAAGGACAGGATTATATTGTCGGTTTTTCTGGCGGGCCTGGGCCTGATGCTTTACGGAGTGTTTGTTTACAAATGGTATATCAATGAGCTTTCTGCGGTTTTTTGTATGCTCTCGCTTATTATAGGGTTGATAAGCCGTAAATCAGGAAATGAATTCGGAGAAATAACCCTTCAGTCGGTGGCTGTGGTAGCGCCGGGAGCATTTATGGTAGGTTTTGCTTCTTCGATAAGAGTGGTGCTTGATACAGGGCACATCAATGATACGATTGCTTATGAACTATCGGAATTGCTGGTGGGTTTGCCGTCCTATCTTTCGGGAGCAGGGATGATGTTCGTGCAGTCGCTTATGAACTTCCTTATTCCGTCAGGGAGTGGCCAGGCCCTCGCCACCCTTCCGGTACTGATCCCGGTAGGGGAAGTAATAGGCCTGACAAGACAAACCACGGTGTTGGCTTTTCAGGTGGGCGACGGGCTCACAAACCTGGTCAATCCTGCGTTGGGCGGACTCATCGCGATGATCGCCATGTGCAGAATACCTTTTGACCGATGGCTGCGGTTTATCCTGCCTTTAATGAGTATTCTGCTGCTTATTGCAGCAATCGCTGTGTTGTTTGCTGTTTTTACAGGCTACGGGCCGTTCTGATTATACATCGCAGATCAGTACTCCCTGATTCAGAGCAGCCAGTTTATCGTCTTTTTTCGGAATAAACTCCTGTCCGACAAAACCCTTGTAGCCGGTGGCAACGATGGTTTTCATGATGACAGGATAGAATAGTTCCTGAGTATCGTCAATCTCATGGCGATCAGGCACGCCTCCGGTATGATAATGGGCAAAAAAATGGTGGTTTTCTTTTATGGTCCTGATGACGTCCCCTTCCATGATCTGCATGTGGTAAATATCATATAAAAGTTTAAGATTGTCAGAGTCGACCATCCGGCAGAGTTCCGCCCCCCAGTCGGTAAAATCACACATATAATTGTGGTGATCTATCTTACTGTTAAGCAACTCCATCACAAGAGTCACTTTTTTCTTTTCAGCATAAGGGATGATCTTCTGAAGCCCTGTCATACAGTTTTCCAGTCCTTCCTCATCGCTGAGATCTTCTTCCCGGTTTCCTGAGAAGCATATGAGATTTTTGAAGCCTACTTTTGATGTTTCATCAATCAGATGTTTGTACCAATCGATGAGCCCTTTGTGATGGGCACTTTTATTCCAGCCTCTTTCGATACCCCAGTCTTTGTTGATAGAAGAAACCATAGCACAGGTGAGGCCGTGTTTTCTGACCGTTTCAAATTCATCGGGTGTAAGCAGCTCAACGGATTCTATACCCATGTCGGCGGCCGCTTTGGCAAGCGTCTCAAGGGGTATTCCATCGTAACACCATCTGCACACAGAGTGATGAATATTACCTTTAAGCGCACCGGACGCGCCCATGTCTTCAGCCATTGTCAAATGAGGCGCCAGGGTAAGGCCTAACGCGGAGCCGGCAAGCTTTTTCATCATCTCTCTTCTGTTTGATTTGTTTTGCATCCTTTAATCCTTAATTTGCCGTCAGAACGGATCAGCGCTCAAAAATATTTAATTTCTGTGGGATAAAAAATGCGAAACAGCAGTTCGTATTGCAGCAGTGCCGGTTGAGTATAGATTATGAGAAAATTAAAAATGGATGAACTCAACCGCCTGAGTGTTGAGGCGTTCAAGAAAGAAAGCAAAACCCCCCTTTCATTTCTCCTGAATGACATCCGGAGCCTTAACAATGTCGGATCGGTCTTCAGAACTTCGGATGCTTTTCTGCTCGAAAAAATCTTTCTGTGCGGCATTACAGGAACGCCTCCTCACAGAGATATTGAGAAGACAGCGCTTGGTGCAACGGAATCTGTAGATTGGGAATACCGGCCGTCTGCAAAAGAACTTATCACCGAACTTCGCAGCACAGGATGGACCATTCTGATTCTTGAGCAGGCGGAAAACAGTACCCTATTGTCCGATTTCTATCCTGAAGCGGATAAGAAATACGTCTGTGTTCTGGGCAACGAGGTGTTTGGTGTTGAAGAAGAACTGATGCCGCTGGGGGACATTATCCTTGAAATCCCGCAATTCGGAACAAAACACTCTCTTAATGTCTCGGTCTCTGCCGGAATTGTGGCCTGGGATTTTTACTCAAAAAAGAGCCGGTAACTCTTTTCACCGTCGTTATGCTTCAGGTTAAGCATATAGATTGAGCCACTCTTGTAAGTATTGAGTTTGAAGGTAACCGGAGCTTTTAATTCCGGAATGACCTGATCAATAACCGTTTTACCGTCCATGGTATACAACCTTGCTGTTACATTGATGAGGGGGGTATCCGAGGTGACCCGGAAACTGCCGTCAATAACAGGATTAGCGTAGACCACGATACCCGAAACTTCGCTGTTTCTGATAAAAGAAAAAATAGAAGAAAGCCTTGATCTGCAATCAAGGGTCCTGCCGGAACTCAGAGGATAAGTTTTTATAGCTGCGACCGTATAAAATCCGCTTTTGTCAAGGAATATATCTTTGCTTGTCCTGCTAAAGAAATTACCTTCCAGATACCAGTCAAACAGGCTGCTGCCGTCTTGTGAAATAGCTTCCAGGGAATAGGGACCTGACTGAGACAGAGACGGGGGTGCCGGTACAGGCTGAATCAGCGGCCTGATGGTTTCTGAAGGCACAGACGGACAATCGTGGTTGCTGTATAAAGTAGCAAAGGTGCCATTGGCCGGGGTTTTTGTAAATACCGCGGGGTTCGAAGTTTCACCGGTACTCCAGACGACACTGAAATTGGATGGATTGGTTACCCTTACCTCCACTTTTCCGCCTTCACATACGGCATCGATATTGTTTACGAACTCAAGATTTGGTTTTCCGGGAGGGTTGACAAATTGAGTTCTGACCTGGTTAGAGGAAGAAGAGGTACATTCATACCGGTTTTTAAACTGGCTGTAATAGACTTTACTCTCTCTGGAAGATATAGTTGCTGAGGTTTCTCCTGTATTCCAGATCAGGTTAAGGTCTGTAGCAGTCGTTGATTTCAGTTCAACGGCATTGCCGACACATGCTGTTGCAGAAATCGTCGGAGTTACAACAGGAGCAGATTTAGGATACACATCCCTTATCCTGATGAAATTGGAAAAGATACAGTTACCTACCTGATCTCTTGCTACGGCAAGGTAACCTCCCTGACTCACCTGTAGTGTGGGAGAGGTTGTCAGACTGCCGCTCTCGGCCTGCCATTGTACGGATGCAAATGTCCGGTCCAGGCTGATGGTAGCGAGGTTGTCATTATTGCACCGGAACTGAATTTCCAGTAGCTCGCTGCCTTTAAAGGGGGATGAATTGCTGAAAAAAGAGGTAGATAAAGACAAATCCCAGGCACTGGCCAGAAGGGATAACCCGCTGACAGAACTGTTATTCTCAAAATGGACACCATCCGGACGCGGGTACTGGATATTATCTGTTGAGGGGCCTTCGAACACCATGGAAGTAGAATTGATGACGGCGTTCTGAGCTCTGATTATGGCAGGAGAGGTTTGGTTGTTATCAAGGGAAGCCCTGGAGACGACCCAGTTAATATTTTTGCCGGTATTCTTCCTGGTTTCTGCAATAATCGCTTTAAGGCTTTCAGTATAAGTACTTTCCGGAGTCTGTGCATCCGCTTCACCCTGATGCCATAAAACGGCCCTTATGCCGTAAAGAGAAACACAGTTCTGGAGAATAATTCTGAGGTTTGAATAAGGTGTGCCACCAGGGAGTAATGTTCCGTCATATTTATGAACGGTCGGGATACCTCTCATACTGGACACCCAGTTTTCTATGGTGGTTCCGGAGTAGGCAGTATTGAAAAACATCACCGGAACATTGAGCTTTCTCACAAGCCGGTCTCCCAGTTCTCCCCAGCACCATGGTGTATGCCCTCTTGGACCAATGGATAGGTTAGACTGTATCTGTGCAAAAGTATTTTCGGGGACTACTTCATTGAGAAATTGGGTATTCAGATAGCTGTAGGCATTTACACGGTCATCAGACGCTCCGAGGGCGCGGGGGTTTGCACCATAGCCCTGAGCATTCGATTGCCCTGCTATAACAAACACTTCACCGATCCCCACTTTTTTAACGGATGAGGTTTCAACTACCTGATTGTTTCTTAAAGACCTCACTTCAAGGCTGTACCAGCCTCCTGTACTTTCAATTTTACCTGTAAAGGAAAAGCCGTCTATCTGAGTATCCACAGCGATCCAGTCGGTTCCCGAACCCTGTCCGAACGTAACAGGAATGAGCCGGGCTTCTACCCTGTCAGCATTACCCGTCAGATTTCCTGAAACAACAATGGTACCCCTGTTGTTGTTATCTCTCTGAAAAACGGACCGCTCGGCAGGTAAGTTTATATTTAACTGGGCACTCAGGTTTGAGATGCCTGCAAATGTAAAGAACAGGAATAAGCGGAAACTATACTTTTTATTTTTAGTGATCATCATTTAATTTCTTCTTCGCTTACGGTTTGGGTTCAAAAAAAGGCTAAAGAAAGCCCTCATGCACCTTTGAACTGCCGGAGGAATCTGACATCATTCTCAAAAAAGAGCCGCAGGTCATTGATGCCGTATTTCAGCATGGTAATACGTTCAATACCCATGCCAAAGGCAAAGCCTGTATAGGTCTCAGGGTCAATATCACAGTTTTTAAGTACATTAGGATCTACCATTCCCGAGCCGGCGATTTCCACCCAACCGGAGTGTTTACAGATATTGCATCCCTTACCGTGGCAAATAAAGCAGGAAACGTCAATTTCGGCGCTGGGTTCGGTAAAAGGAAAATAACTGGGGCGTAGTCTTATTCTTGTATCTTTTCCGAACATCTCCTTGGCAAAATGAAGGAGAGTGTCTTTAAGATCTCTGAAACTGACATTTTTATCCACATATAAACCTTCGACCTGGTGAAACTGGCAGTGAGCTCTGGCTGAAATGGCTTCATTACGATAAACTCTTCCGGCCATAATAGATCTTACCGGTGGTTTTTTGTATTCCATCAGTCTGACCTGAACATTAGAGGTATGTGTTCTCAGAAGAAGGTCATCTTTTTGAATTCCGGCTTTTTCAATGAAAAAAGTGTCCTGCATCTCCCGGGCCGGGTGGTTTTCTGCAAAATTAAGGGCAGAGAAGTTATACCAGTCGGATTCAATTTCAGGGCCGTCTTCGGAGTTGAAACCCATTCTTGAAAAAATTTCCACAATGCGTCTTCTGACAAGGGTGAGCGGATGTATTGTGCCTAACGCATGAGGGGTTTCCGGAAGGGTCAGGTCAATGTCATGGCTGGCATTGCCGCTGCTGTTTTCAGTGACTTTTTCTGATAATGTCCTGAAAGCTGTTTCGGCCTGGTTTTTCAGGTTATTCAATTCCTGGCCTAAAACCTTTTTCTGATCGTTTGAGACCTGTCTGAATGCTTCAAAAAGCGCATTAAGCTCTCCCTTTTTGCTCAAAAATTTCAACCTGAAGTTTTCAAGTTCTTCAGAAGAATCGGCTTTGAATGTGTTAATCTCCGCCAGCAAACCATGAATTTTTTCTAACACAATTACCCTCTTTAAAATTAGGCTGCAAATATAATAATATTCAGGCTTAAAATTTAACATAACCTTATACTCCTTTGAAAATGAGGCGCTTCATCCTGGTTTCAGAGGGGGCGGGTAAACCCCTGAATTGTCAGGGGAAAACCCCTGTTTTGAAGGGTGTTTTCAATCGGATTTTTCTGATTGTCAGCACTTTGTATTTTAAGCACACCGGTGTGTTCATTGACTCCCTTCACTTCTTTATATAGTTTTGAAGAAAAATCAGGTCTATGGAGGTTAAGACATAAGGTACGACCTGCTTAACAGACCCGCTGAAGGCTGCTTTCCTGTTCAGTACCCGGGTTCACAATAATCTGCATCTTTTGAGAAAACTCTGATCCGGCCGCATGTGCTGCCGGTGAGTATAAATATTTTGAAGACCTTACGGCAGGATGAGCCTTTTCCGCTCTGAATCGCCGGACCGAAGATTCACTATAACTGAAATTTGTAATACTTTAGTGGTTAGGTGATTTTAAACAACTATTCATTTGAATAGTTGTTTTTTTATTCAATAACGGCATAGTTCTTTCTGGCTGTTTCTCTGGAGTGGAAGTTGAAATGCCACCATTCACTGGTAATAGGGGTAAAGTGTTGTCGGGTCATTATTTTTCTGAGCAACCTTCGGTTGATGATCTGGGTTTCCGTCAGCAGACCCCGGGAAAGAAGGGAGTCTTCCATTCTGGGATAAGCCAGACTGCCGAAATAATCATAAGGTGTTCCCATATCCAGTACAGCGTCCTTTGCCTTATCGTAGATGGTGAGATCCACGGCACAACCAAAATTATGTATCGATCCGATATCGGGGTCGGCGACATAGTTGGTGCGTATTCCATAGGGAAGGGTATCCAGCTTTGCCCAGAGAATCCGCTGTACTCTGAGGGGTCTTACCCCATCATAAACAAAAAGGGTCAGGTTCGGATCAATTTGCCTGAGCTCTTTGTTCGCTTCTGCCAGGGCCTGTGCCGGTTTGAGCTGGAGATAGGCTTTAGTAAGGTCACCATAAACATCCTGACCGAAGAAATTGTCTTCTGTACTGTATTTGAGATCAACCATAATTTCAGGGTCAATGTCCTGAATATTAACCAGGCCCTGGTCTATCAGCGATTGTTCGAGTGTGCCGGGCACAGGGGCGGAGACAGAACTGCCGGAGGAGAAGACAGTATCAACACTTACTTCGGCTTTATGGGTTGTTTCTGATCCGCAGGCGATCAGAAAAGAAACCAGAAGAGGCACCATCAGAATGTTGAGAAGGGGGATTGCAAAAGTTGTATTTGATTTGGGATGAGGCATAGCTGAAAAAAAGTTTCATAAAATTAAGATAAAAACTTAATTTGGCTGAAATATTCTGTAACAAATAACCTGACCTGCTTACATGGCATTAAATTATATCTGGGTTGCATTTTTCCTGGTGGCCTTCTTTGTGGCTCTGCTTAAATTGATTTTTACGGGAGATACGGAAATTTTCAAGATCATCGTAGAGGGAATTTTCGAATCTTCAAAAATGGCTGTACTGGATATTGCTCTTCCTTTGGCCGGCGTAATGACCTTTTTTCTGGGGATTCTCAAAATCGGGGAAGAGGCCGGAGTGATCAGGGTGCTTGCCAGAATTATCGGTCCTTTCTTCAGCAGGCTTTTTCCTGAAGTGCCCAGAGAACATCCTGCCAATGGACAGATGATCATGAATTTCTCGGCCAATATGCTGGGGCTCGACAACGCGGCAACCCCTTTCGGACTGAAAGCCATGCAGAGTTTACAGGAGCTTAACCCGAGTAAAGATACGGCATCCAATGCCCAGATCATGTTTATGGTGCTGCACAGTGCAGGCCCCGTTCTCATTCCTGTAAGTATTATTGCCCAGAGAGCTATTTACAATGCGGCCGACCCTTCTGATATTTTTATACCGGCTTTGATTTCCGTGTACGTCGCTACGCTCACTGGAATGCTTTATGTAGGGATCAGGCAAAGGATCAACTTCTTTGACCGGACACTCATGAGCTGGCTGGCGGGACTTACAGGATTCATAGGTTTTGTGATATGGTATTTCGGAAGACTTCCTAAGGAGGAAATTGAAACCACGTCCAAGGTAGTCAGTAACCTGGTTCTTTTTCTCTTTATCGCGGGTTTCATAGGTGGAGGTGTTTATAAAAAGGTGGATGTTTTCTCCGCCTTTATTGAAGGAGCGAAGAGCGGTTTTGAAACCTCTGTCAAAGTTATTCCCTATCTGGTTGGTCTGCTTGTGGCTATCGGAGCATTCCGAAACTGCGGAGCGCTTACCTATGTTGTGGACGGGCTTAAATTTTTGTTCGGGCTGACAGGAATGAACACGGACTTTACAGATGCCCTGCCCACAGCATTGATGCACCCCCTCAGCGGAAGCGGCTCCAGAGCCATGATGATTGATTCTATGAAGACTTTTGGCGCGGATTCATTTATCGGGCGACTTTCCTGTGTATTTCAGGCTTCTTCTGATACCATCCTTTACATCCTTGCTCTTTATTTTGGTTCTGTGAGTATCAAGCATACCCGGTATACTCTGGTCGGAGGGCTTCTGGCAGATCTTGCCGGTGTAGTGACGGCGATTGTCGTTTCCTATATTTTCTTTCATTGAGGCTGTTCTCTGAATGCTAAGGATTTGTTAAAGCCTGTTCCATACGTTGATATTATACGGTAAACCACTTAATTAGGCAGACTATTACGGAAAAACATACAAACCATGAAACCCTTTATTACCACCCTGATGCTCCTGACAGGATTATTTTTTTTCCAGTCCTGTCGTAAATCCGGTACAAAAGCCCTGGAAAGAGGCGATTATTATAGCGCTGTACTGCAGTCGGTAGAGCGGCTCAAAAAAGATACCGATAACGGAAAGGCGTCTTCCGTGCTCCCCTCTGCGTACGAACATGCCACAGAAGATCTCCTTCAGAATATTGCCAGGGCTAAATCTGCGAATCAGCAGTTCAGATATGAGCGCGTCGTGGAAAGCTATCAGAAACTGAATACGCTGCACGATCTTATAGAAGGTTGTGTTACGTGCCGGCGTCTGGTTAAGCCGAAATCGTACTTTGCAGAAATGCAGCAGGCGCGTGAACTGGCGGCTGAGGAGCGATACAGTGTTGCTTCAGGATTATTGGCAAAGGGTACTATTCCGGCAGCACGGGAAGCTTTCAGTCATTATGAATCTATAAATACATTTGCACCTTCCTATAAGGATGTCTCTCAAAAGCTGGAGGAGGCGCTTAACGCCGGGTCTTTGCATGTGGTGGTGGAGCAACCCAAACTTAACTCAAGGCTTTACAGTTACAGCCAGGATTTCTTTCAGGAGAAAGTAGATGAGTTTCTGAGAACCAACCGGCGTCTGAATAAGTTTATCCGGTTTTATGACCCGGCAGAGGCCGGTCAGGTTAAGCTTAAGCCGGATCACGTCGTAAGGCTTGAGTTTCTTGATTTTGTTGTCGGAGAAACCAATATGCAATCTGAAAAATACAAGACTACGAGCAAAGACAGTGTGAAGGTTGGAACTACCAAAGTGGCCGGTAAAAATCAGGATGTTTTCGGAAAGGTGGATGCCACTGTAACAAAATACAGAAAGGCGGTGAGATCCAGAGGTATTCTTTTGCTGGAGATTTATGATTTTCAGACCAATAAGACGCTTCTGAAGGAAGAACTTCCGGGTGAATTTACCTGGGTCAATGAATGGGCTTCGTTCAATGGTGATGAGCGTGCTTTGAATAAAGAAGAGCTTGCCATGTCTAAAAGAAGAGAGGAGTTACCCCCTCCTCCCCAACAGTTATTCATTGAATTCTGTAAACCGATCTACGATCAGTTTACCAGCCGGATAAGACGTTTTTACGATAAATTTTAAAGTGTCAGGGCCAGACCTCCGTCTACGGGGATATTTATACCATTAATACTTGCTGCAGCCGGAGAGCTTAAGAATGCTACGGCTGCGGCTACTTCTTCTGCGGTGGCAAATCTTCCGGAGGGAATTGATGCGGTAAGGCTTTTTTCAATATCCTGCTTGCTGACCCCCTCATTTTCCGCCCTCATTTCATTGACCTGGTCCAGTCTTGCGGTCAGGGTATATCCCGGAAGTACGTTATTGACCGTAATGCCATACCGTGCGACTTCTCTGGATAAGGTTTTTGCCCAGGAAGCCACGGCCCAGCGAATGGTATTCGACACGCCAAGTCCGGCAATAGGTTGCTTAACAGAAATAGAGATAACATTGACGATTCTTCCGAAACCCGCGCGGATCATGGAGGGTATGCACGCTTGAGCAAGTATCTGATTGCAGACGAGGTGCTGTTCGAAAGTCTTTACAAATTTTTCCGGAGCTTCCTGCAGAACAGGGCCTCCTGACGGCCCTCCGGTGTTATTAACCAGAATGTGTACATCCGGGAATTGACGAAGGTATTCCTCCGTTTTTGAGCGTACCTGCTCAGGGTCTGTGAAGTCGGCCTGTATATAACGGTGTACTGAACCTTCTGAAACAGCCAATTCTGCCAGGCGTTTTTCAAGAGATTCCTTGTTACGGGCCAGCAAGGTTACGTTGGCTCCCATTAAGGCCAGTTCCTGTGCTGATGCCCACCCTATGCCCTGAGTACTTCCGCATACCAGGGCTGTTTTCCCTTTGAGGCTGAGATTCATTTCTTCAAATCGATTGGTTAAGGTCGTAAAAATAAAGACGGGAGCATTAAAAACAGACTGATCCGGTCTTTTTATCTGGTACAGGAGCCTAAAAAATAATAAAAAAGCCGGCACAGATTAAATCCGTACCGGCTCGTGCTTTTCAGAAAGAAATATCAATTGAATGACATTCTTATACCGAACTGCATATAGTAGGTTGAAGAAATCGACTCAGAAGTCTTATAGGTTTTTCCGGAAATGATCTGACCGGAGTTGGCGTTCAGCCAGAAAGTAGGCTTAACTGTACCTCCTGCAACAAGGCTGGATACGTTTCTCGGAGTAAGGATGTTACCTGTTGAGAAACTACGAGTGCCCCATGAAGAGTTAAGAAGGTTGCCCAGGTTAAAGATATCCACATAAACTGACAGGCTGTTCCTGGTTTTTGCAATATCTCTGATTATATCCTGAGAGAATCTGAGGTCAAACTGATTTCTCCATGGAAGTTTCGCTCCGTTTCTTTCCGCATACTGACCTTTTCTTGTTTTAAGATAAGGATCGTTGTCGATCAGGTCAAAGAACAGCGCAGACTGCTCAGCGGCAGTGTAGGCTTTTCCACCATACGCAGACTGACCGGTCGGGATATCTACGAAAGTAATTTCAGAAGCATCTTTCGGCACGTAGATCAGGTCATTAACCTGAGCATCTCTGTTGAAGTCAGTAGAGTACGTATAAGAATATCTTCCCTGAACACCACCGTCATAGAAGAGGGTGATTGAAGTCTTAAGCTTACCGATCAGACTCTTTGTATAAGAAACAGAACCAACAAGTCTGCTTGGCATTACGTTCGAAGTATACCCCAGAGACGCAAGGTTGGAGTTACCGGCAGTTTCTGGAATTGACCAGAGGTTAAGGATCTGGTCACCGCTACCGTCACCGAAGTTTTTAGCGCCGGCTGTCACGTAAGACAGGCTGGCGAAGAAGCCCTGCTCAAACTGCTTGGACAACTGGATCATACCGGAATAGTAGTGGCCGCCCTGAGCATTTTTCATCACAATAGCGTTGAATGCTCCTGTATTGGTGCTGCTGGCCTGACCTGCGTTATTCAGTTTATTGATAAACTTGTCAACGTTGGCATTCGGGAAAATGGTACGGTTATCAGCATAGCCTGAGACATTCAGCGGAGAAGGAGCAACAAGGTTAGGGTTATAAGCTACAACCGCATTAATGTCTTTGTTGTAAATACCTTCTATGGTAGCGGTTATACCCAATGGCAATTTGAAGTCAACAGCCAGGTTACTCTTCCAGGTTGACGGGAACTTAAGATTCCTGTCCATCGCAGAGATGGAGCTTGGAATGAAAGTACCTGCAGGAGGCAGAGTAGAAGGGTAATTTGCTTTGATATCCGGGCTGAAGACAGGTGTATTGTCTTTACCACTCCATGCCTGGGTAGCCTGAAGAAGACCCGCATCACCTGATTGAGCTACGATCCAAACGAAAGGAATTCTACCGGTGAAAACACCTGTACCACCTCTTACCTGAACGCTTCTGTCGCCAAGGACATCGTAGTTAAATCCAAATCTTGGAGAAATCATGGCAGATGTTTTTGGAAGAACACCTGTATCTATTTTCCTTCCTTCCAGGAAATTCAGCTGGGAAACAAGCGGATGAGTTTTGATCTCTGATACATCCGGGTAAGAAGGCAACTCAATACGTACACCTCCGGTCAGTTTCAGACGGTTGTTAACTTTGAATTCATCCTGAAGGAACAGAGAAAGCTGAGTAAATTTAAACCCTGGGAACGCCTGAGAGCCGTCTGCGGTCATCGGATAGGTAAGGGCGTAGTTAGAAGCTTTAGCTCCGTTTACAAAATCACTCCAGGAATCATAGATGTAATAGCCTGTTCCGAAACGCTGGAAACCGTTTTTGGTTTTGCTGGTCTCGTACTGACCACCGGCAGTAAGACTGTGTCTTCCGACGATGTAATTAGCATCATAGTTCAGTGTATAGGTAGTAACATCTCTCAGGTTACCAAAAGTAAACGGCTCATATCCGAAAGAAGTGATCACCGCGTCGCCATCTTTGATGTCTACCAGCGGGAATTCTCCTCCACCTGAAGTTCTTGGCTCATACTGGTGTACCCACGCGCCTCTGAGTGAGTGGTTGAACTTACCGAAACTTCCGTTGTATTCAGCAGTACCCGAGTAAAGGTTAGCCTCCTGGAAGTAGTTAGAGTTCATAAAGTGAAGAGCGTTGTTGCTCAGACGGTTGTTGGCTGAAGAGAAAGAAACATTTGATCCTGTAGTTGAAGAGGAAATGGTTCTTGGCTCAGAGCTTTGTACCTGATTATATCTTACGTTCAGTTTATGATTGTTGTTGATGTTCCAGTCAATTCTTGCAAAGAACTTGTCATTGAAGCTTTTATTGGAATATCCCTGATAAGGACCTGTTACGTAATTGTATTTCTCCAGAAGGTACTGGCTTACTTCGTTAAGGAAAGTAGCAGTAGGTCTTGCCACGTAGTTGGCAGAGCCGAAAGGCTGTTCGGCAGTAGCGGCGATTTTGGTAGGGCCGGGCTCTGTCGTTTTGTTCTGCTCGATGTTGGCAAAGAAGAATAATTTATTTTTAATGATAGGACCACCAAGGCTCAGACCGTATTGCTTAATGTCAAGGTCGTTTCTTACGACTTCCACATCGCCTACTTTTTTACCTTGTTGCTTTTCAGATCTGTAAGTGGTAAACAATGAACCGAAGAATTCATTTTTACCGGAACGTGTTACGGCATTTACGGCAGCTCCGGTAAAACCAGACTGACGAACGTCATAAGGAGTAATGTTTACAGAGATCTGCTCAATGGCATCCAGTGAGATAGGAGAACCTCCGGCGGGGATGTTCTGGCCGATACCAAACTGGTTGTTGAAGTTGGCACCATCAATGGTAAAGTTGTTAGATCTGTAGTTACCACCGCCAATTGAAGTTCCTGTAGCCTGAGGAGTAAGACGGGTCATGTCATTCACACTCCTGGTAATAGAAGGCAAATTACTCAGCTGGTTTCTGTCAATGTTGGTAACTGCACCTGCTCTTTCGCTGCTCAGCAACCTGTTTCTGTCAGAGGTTACCACGATTTCAGTAAGCGTAGTAGAAGCATCTGAAAGCTTGAAGTTGACCACTTCGGTTTCAGCAAGACGGGCATTACCTAACTCAATGGTCTGGTCTTTAAAACCAACGAAAGTAACAGTAATAGAGTAAGGACCGCCTACTCTTACGATAGGAAACGAATAACGTCCGCTTACATTGGTCACGCCGGCATACTTGGTTCCGGTAGGGGTGTGTATTGCTACCACGGTCGCTCCCGGTAATGCTTCACCCTTGTCGTCTGTAACACTACCGCTGATAGCGGCTGTAGTTACCTGGGCGTTGATGTTGAATGAAAAAGCAAGGCTTAAGAAAAGGAATCCCAAAAACCTTAAAAAAGTAGATTTTCGATTCATAAAAATTGAAATTTGGGGTTAATTTGTCCAGAAGAATTTAAAAAAAGAATAAGTAAAGTATCAATTGTGAGACAAAAGTAAGTGTTTTTTTAAAACCAAAAAAGGCGGGGAATTTTTCACCGGGCCTTTCTTGAAAATCTGCATAAAAATATTGGCAAAGTTAAATTATTTATTTGTTAAGTGATTCATTATTAGAAATTTGGCACGCACTTTTCGCACTCTCCATCAGGTCTCGGGGGTGAATTCAGCAAACAGCTCCTCTTTATACCAGTGCTCTTTTCTTGTTCTGGAAATTACCTTCCGGTGATGCTTCGTACTGTAGACAAAGTGGTGCATGGCATCCGTGCTTTCCCATATGGAGAATGTCGCCTGGCGGAATAAGGGAAACTCACCCATTCCGAGGGAGAAGAGAAGGCCGGGAGTATTTCTTAAGGTTCGTTCCGCTTCGGGGACATTGCACCAGAAAGCAGCAAGTTTTGACAGCCTTATGGTTGCTCTGGTTAATACCGCCACAGAGCTGCTTCGCCGGACAACCGGGTCTGCCGGGCTAAAGGGATTGGCGCCGTCCCATTGCCCGCGGCTTTGTACACAGGAAAAAAGCATGTCATGATTTTCTGCTCCGAATAGTTTCAGATAAACAATGATGACCGATTTATTCAGAAACTGTTCATAATCCGCCCGGTTGTCCCAGGCAATCAGCATACTCCACCGGGAAATGCTGGGGAGGATGCTGAAAGAACCGTTTTTGCCGGTTCCCATCAGTTTAAAGAATCTGATCTTCTTGTCAAAAATAAGCGGAATTCTCAAAGCAATCATGGAAAACCATCCGAATGGTATTGCCCAGCCCCGGTATCGGGTAATGTGGAGTGACATGAACATGAATTAATCTGATTTTATAAATAATGAACTGCAGCAGAGAGGTTCTTGTTTGGTTGAAGGATATAAAAAGAACTGAGGGGTTCGTTTTTTTACCGGATGTCCTTGTTTTATTCTATATTTACTTTTTAAAAAATGATGATGGAAAGCCATTTTCCATGAAGTTCCGAACGATTAATTTTTTGCAACTTATGCAGAACGTGCTTTTTTGGTTTAGAAATGATTTAAGACTGCATGATAATGAGGCCCTCACTTATGCAGCGGGATTAGGCAGGGTAATCCCGGTATATATTATTGATGAAAGACAATTTGCCAGGACCTCTCTGGGCTTTCTCCGGACCGGGTATTTCAGGGCGAAATTTCTTCTTGAATCTCTGGAAGATCTGAAACGTTCACTTAAAAATGCCGGTTCTGATCTGATTGTCCGTAAGGGTATACCGGAGGATATACTGGCGGCCCTTGCCGTTGAATTTGAGGTAAGCCATGTGGTGGCTTCCAAAGAGGTAACTCAGGAGGAAACCAGTGTGGAGTCGGCTCTTACACAAAAACTGAAACCTTTTAATGTAGATATTGACCTTATCTGGGGGTCAACGCTCTATCATGCCCGCGATCTGCCTTTTCAGATTCATTATATTCCGGATGTTTTTACCGACTTCAGAAAGAGGATTGCCAGCACAGCCAGGGTCAGAGCGTTGTTTCCGGATGTGACCTCTCTGGGTTCAATGGAAGGAATAGAAGCGGGCGAAGTACCGGATCTGAAATCACTGGGTTATGAGCTCAGGGAAGAAGACCCGCGTGCCGCCATGGAATTCAGAGGGGGGGAGACAGAAGGCCTGAAAAGGCTGGATTATTATCTCTGGCAAAGTCACCATGTAGAAAACTACAAGCATACCAGGAATGATATGATGGGCCCGGATTATTCTTCCAGGTTTTCGGCCTGGCTGAGTCTGGGTTGCCTTTCTCCCAGGAAAGTCTACTGGGAGCTTCAGCGATATGAGCAGGAAGTACTGGCCAATGAGTCAACCTACTGGCTTGTTTTTGAATTATTATGGCGGGATTATTTTCATTTTATTGCCCTCAAGTTCGGGATCAGGCTTTTCAAACGAAGTGGGATCAAACATGACCTTATCCGTAAATGGAAAAGAAATAAAGATTTTTTCAAAAAATGGATGGATGGCTACACGGGCGTGCCTATTGTTGACGCCTGTATGAGAGAATTGAAACATACGGGTTACCTTTCTAACAGGGGAAGACAGATTGTTGCCAGCTTTTTTACAAAAGACCTGGGCCTGGAATGGTGGTGGGGAGCAGTATATTTTGAGAGTCAGCTCATTGATTATGAAGTTTGCAGCAACTGGGGTAACTGGAATTATATCGCCGGAATCGGAACAGATCCGAGGGAAGACCGTTATTTTAACCCGGTGATCCAGTCTAAAAAATACGATTCTGACTGCAGGTTCATCCGCACATGGCTTCCGGAGCTGGAGGCCCTGCCGGATGACAGCATACATCATTACATGGCTGCCGGAGAGCAGGATAAGGCGCTTGCCACCGGAGATTATCCCCTTACGCCTCTTATTAAATCCAAAAGATGGTCGTCATAACATAAAAACAGGCAGCTGACCATGGTTTTTGGCCTTCTGTCAAAAATTGTGATTCCTGATGAGAGGCTTTTTATATATTTGGATAAATTTTCTAAAACCAATAACAAAACCGAAATGAAAAAAGGTTATTTAATCATCGCAGCCATCTTGCTGATATTTGGAGTTTATGGTTGCAGTTCATACAATGGTCTTGTCCAGAAGGACAATAAAGTTCAGAATCTGTGGGCGGATGTACAGACGCAGTATCAGCGCCGGGCAGATTTGATCGGTAACCTGGTTAAAACCGTACAGGGCGCTGCTGATTTTGAGAAGAGCACCCTTACAGAAGTCATTCAGGCCAGAGCTGCCGCTACACAGGTAAAATTGGAGGCTTCAGATCTTACACCTGAAAATATGCAGAAATTTCAGGCAGCACAGGATCAGTTGAGCGGATCACTGAGCAGACTGCTTGTTTCGGTTGAACAATATCCGAATCTTAAATCGAATGAAAATTTTATGAACCTGCAGACCCAGCTTGAAAGTACCGAAAACAGGATCTCGGTGGCAAGAAGGGATTTCAATGCGGGGGTAGGGGAATATAACCTCTCCGTTCGCTCATTTCCCAACAATCTGTTTGCCGGCCTCTTCGGATTTTCAGCAAAAGCCTTTTTTGAAGCTTCTGCAGCTGCTCAGCAGGCTCCTGATGTGAACTTTGATTTCAAAAAATAATTAATGCCCCGCTTCGGCGGGGTTTGTTTTATGTTGCTGAGCGAATCGGATCAGAAGAATATTGTGGAGGCCATAACCGAGGCCGAAAGACAAACTTCCGGAGAAATCAAGGTACATGTGGAGAAAAAATGTCCCTCTGAGAATCCTGTGGCCAGAGCAGGGGAAATTTTCGAGCTACTTTCGCTTCACAAAACGGCCCTCCGCAATGGTGTTTTGATTTACCTGGCTTATGAAGACCATAAGTTTGCTATTCTGGGAGACAAGGGGATCAATGAGAAAGTAGGTCAGGGTTTTTGGGATTCTACACGTAATATGCTGTCGTTCCATTTCAGAAAGGGAGAATTTACCGAAGGCCTTTGCAACGGAATTTTTGAGGCGGGACAGCAATTGAAAAAATACTTTCCTTTTCAACCCGGTGATGTCAATGAACTGCCGGATGAAATAAGCTTCGGGTGACAAAGGAGAACAGACGATGAAAAATTTAATTAAGCTTTTAATAGGTTTGCTGCTCTTTGTGAAAGGGGCATCGGCACAGGAAATTCCCCCCAGGCCTGATCCTCCCAGGCTGGTTAATGATTATGTGGGAGGGCTGCTGAGTACGGAACAGATCAATGCTCTGGAGCAGAAACTCACTGCCTATAATGATTCAACCTCCACGCAGATTGTTATTGTTATAGTAAAGACCACCGAACCTTATGAAACCTCAGAATATGCCTTTAAACTGGGCAGGGAATGGGGTGTCGGGCAAAAGGATTTTAATAACGGTATCGTATTGCTCTGGGCGCCCGGTACCCGTAAGATCTTTATAGCCACCGGATACGGGATGGAAGGTGTTTTACCGGATATTACAGCCAAACGCATTATTACACAGATCATCGCTCCTAACTTTAAAGAGCTCCGTTACTACGAGGGACTGGATCAGGCCACTACGGCCATCATAAAATTTGCTTCCGGGGAATATAAAGCACAGCCGAAGGACGATGATGGAGGTGCAGCTTTCGGATTTATCTTGTTACTGATCATTCTTGTTATCCTATTTATTGTTATCAGGAAGAACCGTGGCGGAGGCAGTGGCGGAGGGAAATACTTCGATTCCGGGTTTCCCTACACCACGTATACCGGATGGGGCAGGCAGTCAGGCAACTGGGGAGGCGGCTGGTCCGGTGGTGGCGGAGGAGGAGGCGGCTTTGGTGGCTTCGGAGGCGGAAGCTTTGGGGGCGGTGGCGCCGGAGGGGATTATTGATCCTTCTTAAAAACGGATGGGCAAAAGAAGCTTTTTGAACCGATGAGAATTTTTGCAATTTTGCTTTTTGGGATATTTGCCCGAGGTGCGGTGGCTCAGTCAGAGAATACCCTGAAAGCTGGGAGTGGCACTGTCAGGCCTGCTGCAGGTCTTGAAGTGATAGACTGGCTTACGGGTCACTGGCGGGGTGAGGCTATGGGAGGAATAACAGAAGAAATCTGGTCACCAACTTTAGCCGGTTCAAAAATGTTCAATTTCAGATTGGTGGCCGGAGGGCAGGTCGTTTTTTATGAATTCGGGGTAATGTCCGAAGAAAATGGCTCCCTCGTATTAAGGCTGAAGCATTTTGACGGAGATCTTAAAGGCTGGGAAGAAAAAGATGGTTATGAAGAGTTTCACCTGGTTAAAGCAACACCCTCCCGTATTTATTTTGACGGAATTACGTTTGAGAAAGTTTCTCCGGATGAAATCAATATGTTTGTGCTGATGGAAGAGCCGGGTAAAAAACCACGGGAACTGAAGTTCAGCTACAGACGCTTTTTATAAAGCGGCAGCTTTTCTGAACCACCTTTCTCTCAGCAACGGGCTGGGCTTGTATTTCAGTCCGAACTGATTAATCGTATTATTTTTGATAAATTCTGTGGCTTCGTCAACAGAGTCTGTGACCAGAAACAACTTGTTGTCTTCAGCAGAAATCGTCTTTTCGTGTATCAGCATCTCAATATGACGAATGAGGTGCTGGTGAAAATCCCTGCCGAAAATAACAATCGGAAATCTCTTGATCTTATTGGTCTGCACCAGTGTAATGGCTTCAAAAAACTCATCGAGTGTGCCGTATCCGCCCGGACAAATGACAAAGGCGTAAGAATATTTGATAAGCAGCGTCTTTCTTACGAAAAAATATTTGATGTTTACCCATTTATCAAGATAAGGGTTGGGATATTGTTCATGCGGAAGCACGATGTTGCAACCTACCGACTTACCGCCTACCTCTTTTGCTCCCCTGTTGGCTGCTTCCATGATACCTGGTCCTCCGCCAGTCATGACAGTAAAGCCAATGCGTGCGACCTTTGCCGCAAGTTCTCTGGCCTGCTGATAGTGGGGATTGTTTTCATCGAATCTCGCTGAACCGAAAATGGTGACGCAGGGACCGACAAAGTGAAGGGAGCGAAAACCTTTTATAAATTCACGGAGAACGTCAAAAGCAAAAGTAAATTCCTCAAATCTGGAGCGCGGGCCCTCCAGGAACCTTATTTCCTGTTTGTTGATCATGTCAGTGGCAGGTCTTGTTTAACCCTGTAAATAAAAAGAAGCTTTAATTTAATAAAAGTAAGAAGGAAATACTTGCAGAAGAAATAAAAAAGGAAGGTTTTGCCTTCCTTTTTTTGATAGTTATGATTTCGGAGCTTCGATTTTGAAAGACTCTTTAAGGCCCACCGTTTTATTAAAAATCAGCCGGTCGGGTGTGGCGTCTTTGTCCAGTACATAGTATCCGTTGCGGATAAACTGGTACCTGGATTCAAGAGAGGCGTCTATCAGAGAGGGTTCTGTAAAAATTTCTTTTACTTCAAGAGAGTTTTCATTGAGCAGGGTTTTAAAGTCCCCTTCTTCACTGCCCGGGTCTTCTACATTAAAAAGCCGGTCATAAACCCTGGCTTCGGCTTTTACGGCATGTGTTACAGAAACCCAGTGAATGGTGCCTTTAATTTTCAGGCCGGATTCATCCTGCCCGCTCTTACTGTTTTCGATATAAGTACATCTCAATTCAGAAACCCCGCCGGCTTCATCTTTTATTACCTCATCGCAGCGGATGATAAAAGCACCTTTCAGTCTGACCATCTGGCCGGGAGCCAGGCGGAAATACTTCTTCGGCGGGTTTTCCATGAAATCATCTTTTTCAATGTAAATCTCACGGGTGAATGCTACCTCCCTGGTGCCGGAAGCCGGATCTTCAGGGTTGTTTTCTATTTCGCATTTTTCGGAATGCTCCTCAGGGAAATTGGTGATGACTACTTTTAAAGGGTCAAAAACAGCCATTACACGGGTAGCAATCTTATTCAGGTCTTCTCTGACAAAAAAGTCAAGAAGGTTGACATCGATCAGATTATCACGCTTGGCAATTCCGATGCGGTCACAGAAATCGCGGATAGCCTTTGCAGAAAATCCCCGTCTTCTGAACCCTGAAATAGTAGGCATTCTCGGGTCATCCCATCCGCTGACAAACTTTTCATTCACGAGTTGCAGCAGTTTGCGCTTACTTGTAATGGTATAACTCAGGTTTAGCCTGGCAAATTCATATTGTTTGGAAGGAAATATTTCGAGTTTTTCAATAAACCAGTCATACAATTCGCGGTGAGGAACAAACTCCAGCGTGCAGATGGAGTGCGTAATGCCTTCAATAGCATCTGACTGGCCGTGAGCAAAATCGTACATAGGGTACACACACCACTTATCACCGGTACGGTGATGGCTGGCATATTTGATCCGGTAAATTACCGGGTCACGCATAAGCATATTATTCGAGCTCATGTCAACACGGGCTCTCAGCACCCGGCTTCCCTCCGGGAATTGGCCGGCGGCCATTTCTTCAAAGAGCTGCATGTTTTCTTCCACACTCCGGTTGCGGAAAGGGCTTTCGGTACCAGGGCTGCCCGGTACTCCCTTAAGAGTCGCCATTTCTTCGGAGGTGCTGTCATCTACGTAGGCCAGACCTTTGCTGATCAGTTTTTTAGCATACTCAAAAAGCTGATCAAAATAGTCAGAAGCGTATAGTTCATTTTCCCAGTCAAAACCAAGCCACCTCACATCATTTTTGATGGATTCAACGTATTCAGTATCTTCCGTTACAGGGTTGGTATCATCAAAGCGCAGGTTAGTACGGCCACCGTATTTGTTGGCCAGACCGAAATTAAGGCATATAGACTTGGCATGGCCGATATGAAGGTACCCGTTGGGCTCTGGAGGGAAACGTGTCAGCAGCCTGCCACCGTTTTTCCCGGCTTCCAGATCCGCTTCTACTATTTCTTCTATAAAATTCAGGCTTCTTACTTTTGCTTCTTCTGACATCTTCCTTTCAACATTGTTGTACTGAATAGCGAAAATAATACATTATTAATTTTTTGATAAAACTTGTGTACTGTTTTGACAATAAACCCGGATAAAGTACAATTTTTAATCGGGAATGTACTTTTTGTACATGAGGAGTGTGTTTATGAGATTATGAATGTTGACTCTCATTATAAAATACTTATGAGTCTTTCCGGTTCCATTTCTCCCGCCGGACTTATATTACGGTTATTGTTAAATTACAAAATTTGTATAGTAAAAAACGGATCAACCCGGGAAATTGCAGGATTGAGTTGTAAATTTGCAAAACCAGCTTATCTGGTATTTTTTGCTCACAATTACCAGGGAAAAACGTTATGAAGATCATAGGCCGCATATTCGAAAAGCCGTACCTCGCTGTTTTACTCACTCTTGTCGTTGCAGTCTTATGTTTCCTGCCTTCCGACAGTCTGCCGCCCAGTGAGCTGACTTTTATGGATAAAATACAGCATTTTCTGGCCTTCGCGGCATTGAGTTTTTGCTGGAGGGCCACCGGACAATCCTTCATAGCTGTACTAATCGGTTTGCTTCTTTATGCGATATTTATAGAAATAGTACAGTTCAATCTGCCGCCTTCTTTCAAGCGTTCATTTGATTACTTCGACATCGTTGCTGATTGCGTCGGGGCGCTGATCGGTTTATTGACCTACTGGGTGGTCCGGTCTGTTTTTCCCGGACTTGTTACGACGAAAACTCGGCAATGAGCTTATCGAGCATTTCAATGGCGCCCTCAAGCTGGGTGATTTCGATGAACTCATTGGCACGGTGTGCCTGGGCAATGTCTCCGGGACCACAGATAACGGATTCAAATCCCCCTTCTGCAAACTGGCCCGCTTCGGCAGCATAAGAAACCGTATCAAGCTCATTTACTCCACTTATTTTACGGATAAGCGCAACCACAGGCAAATGCTCCGGCGTGTCAAGCGGAGGTACAGGAGGATGATGCTCCCGGGTTTCGATTTTTGTACCGTCAAATTTTTTCCGCAACTCTTTTTCCAGGGCTTTGCAATAGAGGTCAAAATCATGCAGAATGTCTGACAAAGCATCGGCAGGAATAGTGCGTACATCCCAATGGAAGCTGCATTTGTCGGCAATAACATTAGAAGCTATTCCACCCGAAATGATGCCGGAATGAAGTGAGGAGTGATTTGGTGTGAAGCGGTCATCTGTTTTGCCGGCGCTGATAAGTGCATCCATTTTGTCTTCCAGCCAGGTGATCAGTTTGGCGGCCACGTGAATGGCGCTGACCTCCTGTTTTATCCTGCTGCTGTGCCCGGCAGATCCGAAAACGGTGGTTTCGAGCACACAAATTCCTTTCTGTCCTACAATAGGTCTGAGTTTGGAGGGTTCTCCTATTAGGGCAAACTGAGGTTTTTCAGTATAAAAAGCATTGACGGCCCTGACCAGTTCAGGCGCGGCCAGGCAGCCGACTTCTTCGTCATAGGAAAAAGCCAGGTAAATGGGCCTGTTGAGAGCGGCTGCCTGCATAGCGGGTATACTGGCCAGGCAGCAGGCGAGAAAACCCTTCATATCGGCTGACCCTCTGGCATAGAGCTTCCCGTTTTTTTCAGTGAGCACAAAAGGGTCAGTAGCCCAGTCCTGCCCTTCTACCGGTACGACATCAGTATGACCTGAAAGGATAAGGCCGCCGTCTGTTGCCGGACCGATCCGGCAATGAAGAGAGGCTTTGCTTCCGTCGGCATTGGGAACAAGCTGATAAGGTACGCCGTTTTTTTCAAGGAAATTCCGGATGTATCCGAGTATGGTCAGATTACTTTGTCCGCCAAGGACAGGGAAAGCAACGAGATCGCCGAGCAGGTCAATGGTTTGCTGAAGCCTCATGAATGATCAGATTGGTAAAATTGCCGAAAGATAACATAATGTATCAAAAAAAGAGAAGCGGACCGGAGGAACGCTTCTCTTTCATATGAAGAAAAATGTAAGATCAGAACCAGCCGAATGGATCAAGCAGACCGCCCACACCCACCAGAATGGTAGAAATGACACAACCTATCAGGGCGTTTTTAACTTCTGTTTTGTCATTGTCGGTAATAAAATAAACGAGGGCAAGGCCTACGATACCAAGACAGCAGCCCCACCAGAAACCACCTACAATAGGCATTTCTTTGGCTACATTGAGGGTAGAGGCCGTATCCTCTGTAAGCTCAATACCACTCAGCAGACTGTTTTGTCCGGCTTTCATCTCTTCCAGTGTAATGCCCGGGTTTTTTTCAATGAAAGATTCAATTTTGTCTAAGTCTGTAAACTCGTAAGCGGGCTGGGTAAAGGATACCTCATTGGTGCCGGCAAAACTCATCGTTGAGCCGATCAGCATCACGATAAATGAAAAAAGATACTTCATTGGAGATTGATTTTTAGTTTTATTATTTCTGAAAAGATGCAGGATTCATCTTCCTGGTTGCACAAACATACTATTTTTACAGCAAAACCGCCCGTTTTTTTAGAATAAACCTGAAGATGCCGGTTTATTTCAGTTCAAAGGCATCAGCATCTTCATGGAAAGGAAACCTGCTTCTGAACGCAGAAAGTGCCTCTATGTCAAGAGAAACCGTGGAGATATCTTCCTGATCACCGCAGTCATACAGGAGTTTTCCTGTAAAATCAATGACGGCTGACTGTCCGTTATATTTCAGTCCGTTGCCGTCTGTTCCGATGCGGTTTACACCGACCACAAAACATTGATTTTCGATGGCCCTTGCTTTGAGAAGCGCCTTCCAGGCTTCAATCCTGACCTCAGGCCATGAGGCTACATAAATAAGCAGATCATACGCATTCTTTGTATTTCTGCTCCAGACCGGAAATCTCAGATCATAGCAAATGAGGGGCATAACCTTAAAATCGCCTACGGAGGTAATCAGTTTATGTTGTCCCGGTGAAAAGCGTGAATCTTCGCCTCCATACCGGAAAAGATGTTTTTTGTCGTAATAATGTACACTACCGGAGGGGCCGGCCCAGAGCAGTCTGTTGTAAAACTTTCCTCCGTCGCTCGTGGCTACACTTCCGGCTAGGGTGGTCTGATGGCGGGAGGCCATCTGCAGCATCCACTTGTGTGTATTGAAATTGACCGGCTCAGCATAATTCATGGAGAATCCTGAATTAAACATTTCCGGCAGGACGATCAGGTCAGTTTTGTTACTGAGGGCAGAAATCTTTTCTTCCAGCATAGCCAGGTTTGCTACCGGGTTTTCCCAGTAAAGGTCCGTCTGAACAAGGCTTACTGACAGGGGCTGCATCTGTTATTTGTAAAATTTCATCCTGTATTCGGCATCAGTAATACCTTTCTGAATATTACCGAGTTTTTTCTTGAGCATCTGCTTTTTCAGAGGAGGCAGATGGTCTGTAAAAAGGATACCCTCAATATGATCGTATTCATGCTGAATAATACGAGCGGCCATATCCGTGTAAGTCTCGGTATGTTCTTTCCAGTCGGTATCGAAATACCTTATCGTAACAGTCTCAGGCCGGTAGACATCCGCTCTTATACCGGGTATACTCAGGCAGCCTTCTTCATAGGCCCATTCCTCTCCTTCCTCTTCCAGTATTTCAGCATTGATAAAAACTTTTTTGAACCCTACCAGGGATTCATCGATGTCTTCATCGTCATCAGCGTTTTGGTTGATAGGGGTGCCGTCTACAATAAATACCCGGATGTTCATGCCGATCTGGGGGGCGGCAAGACCTACACCTGAAGCGGCATACATGGTCTCAAACATGTCTTCAGCCAGTTTTTTTACGTCCATTTCTTCAGGAGTAATATCTCGGGCCACTTTTCTCAATACCGGGTCTCCGTAGGCTACTATCGGATAAATCATGCTTTACAGTTTTTTTCTTAAAATGATTCTGTGGTTCTCAATGGTACCGGTTTCTATGACCCCGGCAATGTGAAAGCCATTTTTCAATGCAAAGATAAGCATGCTTTTGAGATAATTCCTGGTTTTAAAAACAACAGCAGTGTATCCATGCTTTTTTGCCCACGTTTCCTGGGCTTCGGCCAGGGCAGAAGCTACCGCCATGCGTCTGAAGCCGGGAAGCACACCGCCCATCCAGCTGTAAAAACTGCCGTCATCGTCGCGCTGATAACCTGCCTTAAAGCCTGCGGGAGTGCCATCGGACTCTGCTATAAGGATCAGATGAGGGGCAGGATCAAGCCGCGCATGAAAGTCTTCAGCATTATATATTGCTGGCTGAAATTCGGGAATCAGGTCAGTGAGAAGAAGACACTCTTCAATACTCCCTTCCCTGATCTGCAGAGTAGTGTTTTTCATCCGCTGTGACATTAAAAAGTCCGCCCCTGAGAGGGAGCGGACAGGTATTAATAAGTTTGAAGACTACCTTATAATGGTCTGCCTGCCTTGTTTACGCCAGACTGATTTTTAAAAAGCGCTATATCTGCCTGAACCATTTCGCTTACCAGCGCAGGGAGGTCATATTTGGGTTCCCATCCGAGTTGGGTTTTAGCTTTTGTCGGGTCACCGATAAGCAGCTCTACTTCTGTCGGACGATAATATTTCGGATCTACGGCCACGACTTTGGTGCCTGGAGCCAGTTGAAATTCGGGGTTAGTGCAGTTAACCACAAAACCCTCTTCATTTTCATCATTTCCTCTGAAATCTACCTCAACACCGGCTTCTGCAAAGGCCATACGCACAAAATCACGGACAGTGGTGGTAATACCTGTGGCAATGACGTAGTCTTCGGGGCTCTCCTGCTGGAGAATAAGCCACATGGCTTCGATGTAATCTTTGGCGTGCCCCCAGTCCCTTTTGGCGTCAAGGTTCCCAAGGAAAAGACATGTATCAAGCCCAAGTAATATCTGCGCCACGCCACGGGTAATCTTACGGGTGACGAAGGTTTCTCCTCTGAGCGGAGATTCATGATTGAAAAGTATCCCGTTACAGGCATACATATCATAGGCTTCACGGTAGTTGACGGTGATCCAGTAACCATACAGTTTGGCCACAGCATAAGGCGACCGCGGATAAAAAGGCGTTTTCTCAGATTGAGGCACTTCCTGAACGAGTCCGTATAATTCTGAAGTGGAGGCCTGGTAAATCCTGGTTTTATCGGTAAGTCCCAGCAGGCGGACAGCTTCCAGGATCCTGAGCGTACCGATACCATCTACATTGGCCGTGTATTCCGGTTCATCGAAACTTACCTTTACATGTGACATGGCACCCAGATTGTAAATCTCGTCCGGCTGTACTTCCTGGATAATACGGATAATGTTGGTTGAATCACTCAGATCACCGTAATGGAGGATGAATTTTACGCCCTTCTGATGAAGATCTTCATAAAGGTGGTCTATTCTGTCAGTATTGAAGAGAGAGGCTCTTCTTTTAATACCATGTACTTCATAGCCTTTGTTGAGCAGAAACTCCGCCAGATACGCCCCATCCTGTCCGGTAACCCCGGTGATCAATGCTTTTTTCATTTTTGTTTACTGTGTTTCTCTGATTTTTATTTTGAGTCGATACTCCTTTTCAGGTTTATTTTATCTCCTATAATTCTGGCTGAGCCAAATCTGGGTTTTAAAGAAGAAAGATATTTTTCGGCTTCCAGTCTGCTGACAAAGTCACCGGTTTTGATGCGATAAGTCGGTTGGCTGTAAGACTCGTAAACTTCCAGCTCCGGGAAAAACTGAAGAATGTAACCTTTGGCACTTTCGAAGTCACTTCTGTTATTTCCTGCCCAAAGCTGTATTCTGTATCCCTGAGCTTCGGTAAGCGCTTTGTTTTTTTCAGCCACACGCTTCATCACCGCTTCTACTTCCGCGTTGTTGCTAAGCGGAGCTTTTTCGGCAGAGGGAATTACTCCGCCTGATTTTTTTTCTTCAGGGGCAGCTTCGGCCGGTTTGTCGAATTTTGGGCGAAACACGGACAAATCCTCACTGTAGGAGTCAATTTTCCCTCCAGACATTTTGGTTTTACTTTTGTTCATGCTTCCGGCGCAAGCACTGGCAAGAACCCACACAAGAAAAACGACAGCTATATTTTTCATGCGATCCATATGATAAGGGTGTAAAATTACTTGAAAAAATGATGATTTTAAAATCAGGAATGATCTAAGGGCTCTTTTTTAGCTTAAAACGACCTGATAATTCTTTTTCTGTCGTAGATTTACAGAACGGGTATGGCTTCCGGATGCATATTTTCTTCTGGTGGCGATCCGGTTGATTTATTCTTTCAAATAGCAATTTTATGAACAGATTCTTTCTCCTTTCCGGAGCAGTTATCGGTTTTGCCGGAGTAGCGCTGGGTGCGTTCGGGGCGCATGCTTTCAAACCCATGCTGGAAGCTTCGGGCAGGCTGGACACTTTTGAAACGGCGGTAAAATATCAGTTTTATCATGCTCTGGCATTGATCCTGACCGGAATTCTTTTTAAAGATTTTGGCTCGGCGAGTCTGAGATATAGTGGGATGGCCACACTGGCCGGTGTGATTGTTTTCTCCGGAAGTCTTTACCTGATCTGTTTTACAGGCATAAAGGCATTCGGTGCTGTGGCGCCGATAGGGGGAACGTTGCTGCTGGTCGGCTGGGCATTATTATTCTGGACCATCTTTAAGTCGGCCTGAGTCGATGAAAAGGGCGCTGATCAGGACAGAGGTGCTTGCAGGAGTCAGCACATTCCTGGCTACCATGTATATCATTGTAGTCAATCCTGCTATTTTGAGTCAGGCCGGAGCATCCTATAATGCGGTACTCACTTCTACGGTTTTGCTTTCGTTTTTCAGCAGCCTGATGATGGGGCTTTATGCCAGAAATCCCGTGGTTGTCGCGCCGGGCATGGGAATGAACGCTTTTTTTACCTACACGGCAGTACTTGGAATGGGGATGAGCTACCAGCAGGCGCTTGGTGCGGTATTTTGGGCCGGCGTTTTTTTTCTGCTGTTGTCGGTTTTTAATATCAGAACACTTATTTCAAGGGCCATTCCTCAGTCGCTTCGCTATGCTATTTCAGCAGGTATAGGTCTGTTCATTGCTTTCATTGGGTTTCAGAATGCCCATATTATCAGGGATAATCCCGCTACATTGGTGGGAATGGCCCCTTTTGCAGATCCCGTAAGTATTACTTTCTGGCTTGGGCTGGCACTGATGACTTTTATGGTGGCCAGAAAATGGAACGGCGGAATTATTGCCGGTATCCTGCTGATCAGCCTGATGGCCTATCCCATTGGCAGATGGTGGGGAGACGCCGGCGGAATAAATGCCGGGGTAAAGACACTGGTGAATTTTAACGGTTTTTTTGCCGCGCCGGATTTCAGTCTTATCGGAAGCCTTGACATCATGGGTTCTCTGAAGTTTTCATTTATACCAGTAATCTTTGCCTTTGCCTTCACGGATCTTTTCGACAGTATTTCTACTTTTCTGGGCCTGGCCGAGGCGGCCGGGCTCAAAGATGAGCAGGGAGAACCCCGGAACATCAAACAATCCCTGATCACGGATGCTTTTGCTACCTTATCGGGAGGACTTCTGGGAACGAGTCCCGGCACAGCCTATATCGAATCGGCAGTGGGGATTGAGCAAGGAGGAAGAACCGGTCTGACCGCAGTCACGGCAGGAATTCTGTTTCTGCCGTTTATGTTTCTCGGGCCGCTTATTTCACTTATCCCTTCGATAGCCACTGCGCCGGCGCTTATTATAGTAGGTGTTTTTATGATTAAGCCGGTAGTTAAGATTGACTGGGAGAACCTGGAAGAAGCGATACCTTGTTTTCTCGCTTTTGTGCTTATACCGTTTTCCTATTCGATTACTCAGGGGATTATTTTCGGGTTTATTTCCTGGGTGATGATGAAGGTGTTGGCCGGCAGGTGGTCGGAGGTGCCCGTAGTGATGTGGTTTATTTGTCTGTTTTCTATAATTTTTCTTTTCTATGGGCATTAAAGTTCTGAAAAAATACATACTTGTTCTGTGTTTTTGTATCCCCTTTTATTGTCATGCGCAATCGGTAACAGGAATCATAGGAGCCCTTCCCGAAGAGATCAGCATGCTGGTGGATTCTTTGTCTGACAGAAAAGACACACTGATATTCGGGCAGCGTTTTTATACCGGACGACTTGCCTCTAAACCGGTGGTTGTTGTGGAGTCAGGAATAGGTAAGGTAAATGCGGCTTTTTCTACCACTTTGCTGCTCAGCAATTTCTCTGTAGGCCGTGTTATATTTACCGGAGTGGCGGGAGGTGTGAACCCCGAGTATTATCCCGGTGATATTGTCATTGCAACGACAGTTTTTCATCACGATTTCGGCATTACAGATCATGAAGGTTTTAAGTTATGGCAAACATGGGACGTCATCAGTAAAAGCCGGAATCCCCGGGAATTTAAGTGTGATTCTCTAATGGCAGTTTCTGTTCTGAAAATAGCTGAAAAGCTGAAACTGAACCCTGTTGGACAAAGAATGCCAAAAGTATATGCCGGGAAGATAGCCACAGGAGATGTATTTGTCAGCAGCAGGGATAAAGCGGTCTGGTTGTTTCGTGATCTTGGAGCGGCGGCTACTGAAATGGAAGGTGCGGCAGTAGCTCAGCTATGTTATCAGTTGAAAATACCTTTTCTGATCGTACGCAGCCTGAGTGATAATGCCAATAACCATGCCCGCATGGATTTTGATAGCTTTAAGGTCGTAGCTTCCCGTAATTCTGCCGGGCTTGTCCTGGCTTTTATGAAAAACACTCAGTGACTTCCCACCAGCTTCAGGCTTAATTCGAGTACTTCTCCCATATTTGTACATTTAAGGAATGCCGCATTTTTGTAATGCACCGTCAGTTCCTTCCGGAGTTTCAGGAGATTTTCGGGCAAAAAGATAACATCCTGCTTCATGGCTTCAATGAGCTCCTGCAGCCTGATCTTCTCTGCCAGCATCCGGTTCGAGATCAGTGACCGCTCTTCTATCTGGTATTGTTTGACGGACTCCGGGGTCATATACTTCATTCCGACGTCAATGATAGGGTTGTTCTGTCTGAAGTACTGGGGCATATAAACTGATTTTGACCCTTCATAAGACTGCTGGTCAAAGTCTATGGCCCGGATGCGGTAGTGAAAATCTTCAAAATCCGGGGTGATGATGATCACAAAGTTGGAGGAGTGCATATCCCCCAGAAGTCTCACAAAGCATCTTTCGTTAAACTTGATAAACTCTTTGGAAAGTCTGATCGGGTTAAGGTTGATGTCGCTGAGGTGGTTCTGAATAAAAAGATCCCCCGTAATACCGGCAATGTGCTCTTCCACAAGTGTTTCGCCGTAGGTGACGTATGAGATGACGTTCGGTGAGAGAATATGTTCAAGTTCCAGTCCGTAAATCCTGGAGGCGTCGGCTTTTTTGATGTAGAAATAATCGTAATTGTCGTTGACTTTATTGCTAATCCTGATGCGGAACGGCAGTGTGTTGGCATAAGTGCAGATATCAACGCGATCGACGATAAGGTGTTTGATGACTGACTCGTCACCGTCAGTCTTCAGGTCGGCGTAAATCCTTTTGAGGTTTTCATAGATTTCTGCCAGGTCTGACTGCTGATAGAATACAGTTTCCCATAATGTATCGTTTCCTCTTTTATCATACAAAGAGATGCGGTTATCGTACCGGCGGAGATCAGAATATTTCAGAGGCAGTTCTTTTTCCCGCCCGTAAGTCGTCAGATATTTACGGAGAGAGCCGGATATGCGGAAAGGAATTTTCTTTTTGGTGATCAGTGCCATCGGTTGCTAAGATTCAATAAAGTCCAGGTCTCTGGAAAACGTATCCCGGATAAAAAAGGTGCCTGTAAAAGCCAGGATGAAACAGAGCATGCCGGTCAGCGTTGCCGAAGTCAGCAGATTCTGTTGGGTTACACTCATCAGGCCCTGGTATGCGAAAGTAATAGGCACCACAGCACCCCTGGCAAAGTTGGGTATAGTGGTAGCAACAGTAGCACGCAGGTTGGTGCCGAATTGTTCAGCAGACAGCGTAATGAGGGTTATCCAGTATCCGGCACTGAAGCCCAGTACAACGTATGAAAAATAAAGTGCCCCGACGGAGATGCCATACGTGTTAAGATGGACCAGGCAACAGACCAGGCTGAAAGCAAGGAACAGAAGAATGGTTTTTTTTCGGTTCCTGAGCCACTGACTGATCAGTCCTGAAGCCAGGTCTCCCGCCGTGAGCCCTACATAGACAAGCATCACGGCTCTTCCGGCGGTCACTTCCCCATCGATTTTGAGTTTGGCGGTGATTTCAGGCGCCAGCTGCATGAGGATGGTTATCACAAAAAATATAGGCAGACTGATGAGCATGCAGGACATGTATCTTCTGAATTTATCCGGATGAAAAAAGAGATCCGGGAAATTTCCTCTCGTAGTACCGGATTTTTCAGATTTAATAAACAGGGCGGACTCAAAAGTGCCGAGGCGGAGTAAAAGCAGCAGCAATCCCATACAGCCCCCGATGATATAAGAGATCCGCCAGGGGGTGAGGTCTCCCAGCAGGCCGGCGGTGCAGGCTCCCGCCGCTCCGGCTGCTGCCACGATAGCGGTTCCGTATCCCCGTTTGTCTTTGGGCATGACTTCAGCCACAAGGGTAACGCCTGCGCCCAGTTCGCCTGCAAGTCCGAATCCGGCGATGAACCGGAGAAGAGAATATTGCCATATGCTTTCCACAAATCCGTTGGCGAGGTTGGCCAGGGAATACACCAGAATGGATCCGAAAAGGACGGAAAGGCGCCCCCGTTTGTCGCCCATGATGCCAAAGAAAATGCCTCCGAGAAGGGTGCCGATCATCTGAATGTTGAAGAGGGTGAGCCCGGTAGACGACACAGAGGTAATCGGAACGTGCAGGTCAAGAAGGCTGGCTTTCCGGATGACAACAAACAGAATCAGGTCATAGGCGTCTACAAAGTAGCCTAAGGCGGCGACCAGGACTATTAGATTTTTTTTGTTAATTGCACTGTGACGGGTCATGATAGGGAAGGTCTGAAAGGCAGGTGTACAGGTATAGCCAGGTTTTCTTTAATTTTTTTAGCGATAAATCAATAAAAAGAATACATTTACCGTTTTAAAACTAACTAAAATAATCGCTAATATAAGTATAACTATGGAACAATCAGAGAAAAATGGTAGCACAGTCGTGAAAGCCGGATTGATTTTGGCTATTGCCGTCGCGGCAATTTTCGGGTATCTTTACTTCAATGCCAAGCAGGAAGTTAATCAGAAAAATGTTGACGTTACCGAAAAGACTCAGGATCTGCTGAGAACCAATTCCAAGTTGGACTCTATTTCTGCACAGTTGGACGATAAGATTGCTGAAATTACCGCTTTGGGGGGACAGGTAGAGGAACTGGAGGCATTGAAGGTGCAGCTTGAAAAAGACAAGCAAAAGCTTCTTACATCAAAGAACGTCAGCATTAAGGAGTTTCAGAACAAGATCAAGTCTTATGAGCAGACTTTGAATGAGAAGGATGTGGAAATTGCTCAGCTGAGGGAACAGAATGCCCAGCTGAACCTCCAGAATGAGGTATTGACCACAGAGAACAGCGGACTGAAAAGCAGCAACTCTGAGCTTCAGACTGCGAAGGCTGCGCTTTCAGACTCGGTTTATACTTATAATGTAAAAAACAAAGAGCTTACTGAGAAAGTAACCCTTGCTGCAGCATTGAGACCTTTGAATTACAGTGTTTCGGCCATCAACTCAAGAGGTAAGGAAAGAGATGGCGAAGAGTTTAAAGCCCGCAGGGTGGATAAGATCAAACTGAGCTTCAAGCTGGCAGAAAATCCGCTTACCCAGAAAGAAAGCAAAACCATTTATATGAGATTACTGGATCCTAAAGGAACGGTAATTTCTGATATGGCTACCGGATCCGGAGCCTTTAATTTCGGAGGGAAAGAAACCGTTTACACGGCTAAACAGTCTATCAATTATACCAACACTGGTCAGACGGTAGATTTTGTTTACGACAGAGGTGCTTCTTATGAAAAAGGCATTTATAAGATAGAACTTTATGCTGATGGTTTCCGTGTAGGTCAGACCTCATTTACCGTTAAGTAATAAACAAACTCAGGATTTTTTAGGGGGCTGCCGGTGGTAGCCCCCTTTCTTTTTACGGTACTGCCCGAAACAAAAAACTCCCTGCCATAAGACAGAGAGTTCTTGTAAAACTATAAGGTATCAGAGTCTCAGATCAGGCCCTCGAGACGGTTGATGCAATTGAGGTCTTCAAAGGCGGTTTTAAGTCTTTCCACCATAGATTCCTCACCCTTGCGAAGCCATACGCGCGGGTCATAATATTTTTTATTTGGCGAATCCACACCTTCGGGGTTACCCAGCTGTCCCTGCAGATAAGCTTCCTTGGACTTGTAGTATTTCAAAATACCTTCCCAGGTAGACCACTGCATATCTGTATCAATATTCATTTTGATGGCACCGTAGGTAATAGCTTCACGGATTTCTTCGCGGGAAGATCCTGAACCGCCATGGAAAACAAAATTAACAGGCAGGTCGCCGGTGCTGAATTTCTCTTTGATATAATCCTGTGAGTTTTTCAGAATGACGGGCTGCAAAGAGACATTCCCTGGCTTATATACACCGTGTACATTTCCGAAAGCGGCTGCTACGGTGAAGTTCGGAGATACTTTCAACAATTCTTCGTAGGCAAAAGCTACTTCAGAAGGCTGAGTGTACAGTTTTGAACTGTCCACATCCGAGTTGTCCACGCCGTCTTCTTCTCCGCCGGTTACACCCAGCTCGATTTCGATGGTCATGCCCAGTTTAGCCATTCTTTCGAAATACTTGGAGGATATTTCAATATTTTCAGCGATCGGCTCTTCTGAAAGGTCCAGCATGTGAGAACTGAAAAGGGGTTTTCCGTGCTGCTCGAAATATTTCTCACCCGCGTCAAGAAGACCATCTATCCAGGGAAGAAGCTTCTTGGCACAGTGGTCGGTGTGCAGTACTACAGGGACTCCGTAAAGCTCAGCCATGTGATGGACATGCAGGGCTCCGGAAATCGAACCGGCAATAGCGGCTTTCTGACCTTCATTTGAAAGACTCTTTCCGGCATAAAATATTCCTCCACCGTTAGAAAACTGTATGATTACAGGAGAATTAACGGCTTTTGCGGTTTCCAATACAGCGTTGATAGAATTTGTTCCTACCACGTTGACGGCAGGAAGGGCGTAATTGTTCTCATTGGCATGGCGGAAAAGCTGGTTCAGCGCTTCGCCGGTTACTACGCCCGGTTTAATCAGAGATTGGCTCATAAACTAGATTTTTGAATTAAAATAAGTTTTTTTTAGATATTAGCCTGAAAGATGAAGGTAATCATGAAATGGTCCGACAAAACTATCAAAAAATAGGGCAATCTGAAATAAAGAAGTATAAAAATGAATAATAAGTGCCGGGAGGTACACCGTCGTGTGTTCTTTGGACAACAGCTTCCCCGGTGTGCAAGCTTTTTGCTTTTATTGAAACCGAATTTCCTGATTTTTGTTACTTATCAGGAAGGATTTTAAAACAGATGAAGATGACGAAACGTCCCGTAGGGGTGGTGGTGGGAACCAACCGGCCGAATTCTTTTACCAGAGTTATAGCTATATATTATCAGCAGGTCCTGGCTAAACTTGGGCAGCCTTCTATCCTGATAGACCTGGCACGCCTGCCGGAAGATTTTGCTTTTTCTGCTCTCTATCATAATCACGGAAAGAACAGCGTATTCAATATTTTCCAGGAGCAGATGGATCAGTGTGATAAATATGTATTTGTGGTGCCGGAATATAACAGCTCTTTTCCCGGCGCGCTGAAAACATTTCTTGACGGACTCAGGCACCCCGACAGCCTTGTTAATAAAAAAATTGCTTTGGTGGGTCTTTCCTCCGGCGTACTGGGCAATGCCGTCGGACTTTCACATCTGAACGACGTGCTGAATTATTTCAATGCCAACGTACTGGGGCTGAGAGTGAAACTGGGGATTGTCAGACAGCATTTTGCAGACGGAGAATTTACCCATGATATTTACAGGAATTTTATGGAAAAGCAGGCTCGCCTGCTGATAGATTTCTGAAACTATTTTTTGACAAAGATCATGGTTTCAGAAGCCGGGTCCGTATCAAAAAGCCGGAGTGTTTTGCCATCGAAGGCGCATTTTTTCACTTTGCCGAAATTACGGTAAAACTCCTGTTCTGCCTGGTTTTGTGACTCATCTAAGGCCGCCATTTCCGTCGTCATGAGTTCGTGCAGCGACAAGGCGCCCGCAGATTCATCAAACGTGTAACTGCCGCCGAAAAGATTGACATAGCTCTGACCACTGAACCGCAGTCTGCCGGCTTCCGTTCCGATTATTTTGAGCGAAGTTTTCACTGCTGAGGGTGTTTTACTTACGGCATACCCGCTGAAAGAATATTCTCCGGTCATACTGTTGAGATCTGCAAGCGTTAATTTCACCTGCAGGGGCTCAGTGCTTTCGTTTTTGCTGCATGCCACCGATAAAACGGTGAATAAAATAAACAGAAGAGCAGGCTTTTTCATAATCTAAAGGTATTTTCTTAGTAGACTCCGGTAAGGCCGGTAAGGTTGCAAAAAGGTCTGGTTTCATGTCAACTATAAAGCTATAAAGCCGAAATTATTTTTTGCGTAGTCAAGGATAAAAAATCAAGCATAGCATTAGCTATGGTTTAGTTTTTTGACGCAGAATACGCGAAAATAGAAAGAGGCTTGGGCTGATTAAAATAGGGTTGACATGATACTAAACGCCAAAGAGTATTTCTTCTTTGAGTGCTTCTTCGTACTTTTCACGGACAAAACGATAAAGAAAAGGAGACTTGTTGGCCGATCCTGTTTTGCGTTCATCCAACCGCTCAAGTATGTCATAGCTGAGCATTTTTTTCTGAAAATTCCTCCTGTCAAGTTCCCGTCCCAATAGAGTCTCATACAATCGCTGCAACTCCGGCATCGTAAATTTTTCACTCAGCAGATTGTATCCCACCGGTTGGTAATTCAGCTGACGCCTGAGGGTTTTCAGGGCAAGTTGAACCATATTGTTATGATCGAACAGCAGCTCAGGAACTTCCTTCACATCCCACCAGCTACAGGCTTCGCTGAACTCATCCGGCCTGATCCTGGCCTGTTCAAAATTCACAAGAGCATAATAACCGATAGAAATGGTCCTTTTAAGCAGGTGGCTTTCAGATGAAAGCCACGAAGGGTCTATGCTCAGGGTATTAAACAGACTTTCATTCTTGTAGCGCTGGGAATCTCCGAAAGTATGAAACTGCTGAAGGAATACATCTTCAAGGCTGGTCCTTTCTTTAAGGATTCTTACCGCCGCTTCATCGGCATGTTCGTGGTGGAAGATCCTGCCACCAGGCAGGCACCATTTGTCGGTATGTCCCCAGGAAAGAAGCAGGACCTTCAGTTGATTGTCGTGGAACCCGAATACCGTACAGTCAATAGAGACCTGCGGCACCGTCTCATTTTCAATCTTCTTCAGATGCTCGTTTATCAATTTATAATTATCCATGAAAAAATAGACATAAAATTATTGCGTAAAATATACACAATAGAAAAATCGGATTATCTTTGTGTAAATATTACGCATTAGTTGGAGATTCCGCCATTGCGTGTACAAAAAAAAGAAAAACTTACCTGATATGAAATTTATGAACGGTTTTATGACCATTGCGTTATGGTCAGGCCTGGCAGCAACTGTTTTTGGGCAGGTGCCTGAGCAGAACAGGTTTACTAAAAAAGTACTTGCAGAAAAACTGGACGAACCCCTGGAAATGGTGGTTCTGCCTGATGAGCGGGTCTTGTTTATTGAAAGAAAGGGGAACCTGAGACTTTTTGACCCGGCCGGCGGTCAGGCACCGGTTATAGCGCGTATCCCGGTAAGCACGAAATACACGTCAGCATCCGGTGTGGTATCGGAGGCCGAAGACGGGTTACTGGGGTTGGGCATTGATCCGGGTTTTTCAACGAATCACTGGATCTATCTTTATTACTCGCCAGAAGGCCCGGAGGCTAAAAACATATTGGTAAGGTATGAACTCAAAGGAAGTGAGCTCAATGTTTCATCGGCCAAAATACTTCTGGAAGTACCGACCCAGAGAGAAGAATGCTGTCATACCGGAGGTTCCATAGATTGGGACAGACATGGCAATTTATATCTTTCTACAGGAGACAATACCAGTTCGAGGGCCTCTGATGGTTATAATCCCATTGATGAACGTCCGGGCCGCAGCACGAATGATGCGCAGAAGTCGTCCTCCAACACCAATGATCTGAGAGGCAAAATACTGAGAATACACCCTGAAGCCGATGGTACCTACACCATTCCTGAAGGAAATCTTTTTCCTAAGGGTACCCCGGGTACACGTCCTGAAATTTACACGATGGGCTTAAGAAACCCTTACCGGATTTCGGTAGACCGTAAAACGGGCTTTCTTTACTGGGGAGACGTAGGGCCGGATGCCGGTTCGGCGTCAGCAGACAGGGGTCCTGCGGCAGAAGACGAAATTAACCAGGCCAGAGGGCCGGGATTTTTCGGGTGGCCGTATTTTGTAGGAAATAACAAGGCTTATCGTGATTATGACTTTGCTGCTTCAAAGCCGGGGAAGAGGTTTGACCCGGCAAAACCGCTGAATGACTCTCCCCATAATACCGGGCTAAAGGATTTGCCGCCTGCGCAGGGAGCATTTCTGTGGTATCCCGCGGCGGAGTCGAGAACTTTTCCCTTGCTCGGTTCAGGAGGAAGGAGTGCTATGGCGGGCCCGGTGTTTTACAGCGGGGATTTTAAAAAAGCAGCGAGGGCTTTTCCTGATTATTATGACGGAAAACTCTTCATTTATGAATGGATGCGTGACTGGATCATAGTCGTCAGCATGAATGAGGATGGAGATTACCTTCAGATGGAACGTTTTGCCCCGGGGATTCACCTGGATCATCCCATCGATATGGCTTTCGGACCCAACGGAGATTTGTATGTTCTTGAATATGGCACAGGCTGGTTCATGAAGAATGATGATTCAAGGCTGGTGCGGATAGAATACAACGGAGGGAACCGGCCGCCGGTGGTTAAGGCTGCTGCCGGAAGAGTTTCAGGGGCATTGCCACTGGAAGTCCGTCTTTCGGCAGAGGGAACACAGGATTTTGACGGGGATGAACTCAGCTATTCCTGGGAGATAAAGGCTGCAAAGCAGTCAGGAGTTGTAAAGCTCAAAGGCCCGGAGCAGACCCATGTATTTCGTAAGGCGGGTTTGTATGAAGTCACCCTGTATGTAACAGATAGCCACGGAAATACGGCCTCAGAGCGTCTGACCATATCGGCAGGTAATGAACCTCCGCAGGTTGACATTCAAATCGTCAAAGGAAATACCACTTTCTTTTTTCCTGAAGAACAGATCACCTATAGTGTAAAAGTAAAAGATAAAGAAGATGGCAGCCTGGATAACGGGCGAATTCTGGCAAAGAATGTAAACGTTTCGGCTGCTTTTCAGGATTCGGGCAGTGAAGAGGAGGGCGAAGGTACGTCCATGGTGACTTTCCTGGCGGGTAAAAAACTTATCGAAGGGAGTGATTGCAAGGCCTGTCATTTTGAAGATAAAAAATCGATAGGTCCATCTTTTCAGGAGGTAGCGATGAAATACAAAGGAGATGGTGAGGTGGTCAGGAAGTTGTCGGAGAAAATCATAAAAGGCGGAGGCGGTGTTTGGGGGGAAGTTGCCATGTCACCCCATCCTTCTGTTGGTTTGCCAGAGGCGGGACAGATGGTTAATTATATCATGAGTCTTGGTAAAGGCTCAAAACCGGTGGCGTTGCCGGTTAAGGGAGTGCTCACTACCCGATTGCCGGAAGGTATAAGCAAGCAGAAGGCGGTGTATAAACTGCAGGCATCTTATACAGACAGAGGAGGCTCCGGGCTTCTGCCACAGTCAGCCGGAAAGACTCATGTACTCAAAAGTCCTGTTTTAGAAATGGGTTACGCAGACTCATTGTCGCCCAAAATTATGAAGTTCAGGATGTCAAATGACGCGGCGCCTCTGGCCATTGTAATGGACGACAAATCCATTCTGATGTTCCGGAAAATAGACCTGAGTGGAGTGAAGGCGCTGGAGTTTCTTATTGCGGCACCTAAAGAACAGCTTAATGCCGTGGGGGGCGTGATTGAAGTGAGGCTTGACAGCCCCGAAGGCCCCGTTCTGGCCCGTACTCCTGCCGTTCAACCCGATGCTTCAGGTATATCGGCGACTTCGCCCCCATCTCCTCTAAAAGTATCGGTTAGCCCTGCGAGTGGTCTGCATGACCTGTACTTTGTCTGTCTGAGCAATCATCCGGAGTCAAAGCAGCCACTGTTTGTGCCTTTGAGTGTAGAATTTTTAACCCGTTAAGCTATTTAAAATAATGAAAACCTCCCGTAGACACTTTCTTGGCCAGGCCGGCCTTTCAGCCGCCGGAATCGGGCTGTCATCCTTTCTGAACCCGGCTTTTGCGGAGCTGGCTGCAGAAAACTCGAAAAAAATGTTCTTTGAAATCTCCCTGGCCGAGTTCTCCTTTGCACTTTCCCTGATGTCCGGGAAAATGACCCATATGGAGTTTCCGGAAATGGCTGTCAGCGAATTCGGTATCAGTAACCTGGAGTATGTATCTGGATTTTTCAACGGAAAAGTTACTGACAAGGCTTACATGAAAGAACTGAAAGAAAGAACGGAAGACCTCGGGGCCAGAAACATCCTGATTATGGTAGACAGCGAGGGCATGTTGGGCAACACAGATAAAGAGGCCAGGCGTAAAGCCGTGGAAAACCATTACAAATGGGTAGAGGCAGCGAGATACCTCGGATGCTATGCCATCCGGATAAATATGGATGGTAAGGGAGAGCCGGGAGAGATACTCAAAGCAGGGGCCGAGGGTTATGCCGACCTGATTGATTTTGCGGGTAAAGCGGGTATCAGCGTACTGATTGAAAATCATATCGGGGTGTCAACGGACCCCGATTGGCTTGTAGCTCTTCTGAAGCAGACAGACAGTCCTTATGCCGGTAGTTTGCCTGATTTCGGTAATTTTACGCAGATGGAAATGCCCGAAAACCTGTCTCTGGATAATCTGAAAGACATCAAGGTCATAAAGGAATTTGATAAGTATGAAGGCGTAAGAAAACTCATGCCTTTTGCACAGGGTGTCAGCGCCAAATCACACCAGTTTGACGAAAAAGGGTGGGAAATTGAAACAGACTTCAGGAAGATGCTTGGAATAGTGAAACAATACAAAACAGAAAAATTCAAAGGGTACATCGGTATTGAATCTGAAGGGTTGTTTATCAGTCAGTACATGAAAAAGCCGGGTAAGTATCTCAGCGAAATGGACGGAATAATGGCTACCCGGAACCTTTTACAGAAAATCGGAGGAGAGTTATAGGGCTGTTGCACCAGCCGGATATCAAATTTGCCGTGTTTGTAGTAAATTGCGGGCTGAAACCATCAATCAGCTCAGATTTTTATGCTTAATATCCGGGAAAACGTTTCTCTCAAACCATACAACACCTTTGGTCTGCAGGCACAGGCCGGTTATTTTACTGAAATCGCGCACCCGGAAGATTTGAAAGCGCTGCTTTCGGATCCGTTTTACGGACGATTACCCAGGCTCTTTCTTGGCGGAGGAAGTAATATCCTGCTTACAGGTGACTTCAGGGGTATTGTGGCAAAGATCATGATCAAAGGAATTGAAGTGGTTTCGGAAGCAGAGGACCGCGTGCTGGTCAGAGCCGGAGCCGGAGAAGTCTGGCATGATCTGGTGATGTATTGTGTGGAACGCGGTTGGGCGGGAATCGAAAACCTTTCTCTCATACCCGGAACGGTCGGGGCTGCGCCCATGCAGAATATCGGCGCTTATGGTGTAGAGGTGAAAGATGTTTTCGAAAGCCTGGAGGCATTCAATCTTGAGACCCTTCAGACGGAAACATTCAGCCTGGAAAGATGCCGTTTTGGCTACAGGGAAAGCATCTTCAAGCATGAAGGAAAAGGGAAATACGTGATTCTCAATGTAACATTCCGCTTGAGTAAGTCGCCTGTTTTTCATACTACCTACGGCGCTATTGTTGACACACTCCGTGAAATGGGAGTTGAAAAGCTCAGTATTAAAGCCATAAGTGAAGCGGTAATGAAGATCAGACGAAGCAAACTGCCCGATCCGGCAGAGATCGGCAATTCCGGAAGTTTTTTCAAGAATCCTGAAATTCCGAAGGGGAATTATGAAGTCCTGAAACAGACTTTTCCGGAGATTCCTTCTTATCCCGTAAATGAAACAACGGTAAAAGTACCGGCCGGATGGCTTATTGAGCATACCGGCTGGAAGGGGAAGCGATTCGGGCAGATCGGTGTTCATGATAAGCAGGCGCTGGTATTGGTTAACTACGGCGGCGGAGAAGGGCAGGCCATCAGAAAACTGGCGGAAGATATCCAGCACTCGGTAGAAGAGAAATACGGAATAAGGCTGCATCCCGAGGTTAATTTTATCTGACCGGGCGGGCTGTTCAGCTGTTAGGATTTTTGATAGAAAATGTCTTCTTTTGTCGGAAACATAATCAACCTTCCTATGAACAATCTTTCCGAAAATCAATCCAGAAGGAACTGGCTGAAACAGACTTCTCTGGCCGGGGCGGCGGTACTGACCGGGTCGCAGGCCAACGCCGGTCTCAATAAGGAACCGGAGGCTGCTCCACGCAAGATCCCGGTCTGCGTGTCTACCTATTCTTACTGGCATTTCCGGACGCCCAAATATCCCATAGAGAAAGTGATAGAGAATGCTGCCCGGTTAGGATTTGACGGGGTGGAAATTCTGCACCGGCAGATGGACAATGAGACGATACCCTACCTGAATAAGCTGAAGAGGCTGGCCTTTGTAAACGGTCTGTCTCTGCCCATGCTCTCGATTCACCAGGACTTTGTATCAGACAAACCGGAGGACAGAAAAAAAGACATAGAGCATACAAAAAAATGCATCAGGATGGCTGCACAGATGGGTATTCCGGCGATCCGACTCAACTCAGGGCGGTGGGGTACCATACCGTCTTTTGATGATCTCATGAAAGTAAAGGGACAGGAGCCGCCCATTCCGGGCTACACAGAAGAAGATGCCATCAAATGGTGCATAGATTCCATTGCCGAATGCCTCATTGAAGCCGAAAATGCCGGGGTGGTGCTTGCCCTGGAAAATCACTGGGGGCTGACCACAAAGGTGGAAGGCCTGCTTAAAATTTATAAAGCGCTTGCAGACAATCCCTGGATGGGCTTAAACATGGATACCGGGAATTTTGTGGGGGATCCGTATTCACAGATAGAACAGCTGGCACCTTACGCCACCATTGTACAGGCAAAAACTTACTATGGAGGAGGAGAATGGTACACACTTGACCTGGATTATCAGAGAATCGCCGGTATTCTTCGGAAAAACAACTTTAAGGGCTTTGTTTCTCTTGAAATGGAAGGCAAAGAAGACCCTGAAACTGCAGTGCCGAAAAGCCTGGCCGTATTGAGGAAGGCGTTCGGATAAATTGTCCCTTCCTTCAAAAGAATCAGAAGGGCAGTTTGCCAAGGTCAGTATTCCCTCCCGAAAAGATGATACCGACCCGTTTTCCGGCAAATTTCTCTTTCTGTTTCAGCAGAGCGGCCAGAGGTACGGCGGCTGAAGGCTCGATAACCACCTTCAATCGTTCATAAACCAGTTTCATTGCCTGGATGATCTCTTCATCTGAAACCACAATAACTTCACGAACACCGTCACGTATAATAGAAAGGGTTTTTTCGCTCAGGGAAGTCAGGAGGCCGTCGGCGATGGTTTTTATGTAAGGTGCTTTCTCAACTTTTCCGGAAGCATGAGACAATACGGCATCCGCTGCACCTTCAGGTTCTCCGGCGATGACCGCCGTGCCGGGAGAAAAATAACGTGCTGAAAGCGCTGTGCCGCTGAGAAGCCCGCCGCCGCCAACCGGGGCAAAAAGAGAGTCAATGCCCGGTATTTCTTCAAAAAGTTCCTTGGAAGCCGTAGCTTGCCCTGCAATGACATCATAATTGTCGAAAGGATGTATAAAGGTAGCGCCATACTGACGGATGACTTCTTCAACACCTTTTTCACGTGCCTCCAGTGTGGGCTCACATTCAATCACCTGTCCTCCCAGGGCAAGAACACCTTTTTTCTTGATCTCAGGGGCGTTGGACGGCATAACGATGTAAGCTTTAGTCTTCAGGAGCTTTGCTGCCAGGGCAATTGCCTGCGCATGGTTGCCCGAAGAATGGGTGCAGAGCCCTTTTCTGAGCTCTTCCGGAGAGAGTGAGAGTGCGGCATTGAGTCCTCCGCGGGCTTTGAAAGCTCCGATTTTCTGAAAATTTTCACATTTAAAGTAAATCTCGCACCCGGCAAGTTCATCCAGGCTTGTCGAGTGCATCACAGGTGTTTTATGAATCAGGTTTCTGATTCTGTCATGGCTTTGGGAGATATCGGTCTCAGAAGGAACAGAGGTTATTTTCATGTCAGAAGGTTTTCGGGCTAAAATTAACAAAAGACATCGGGAAATTCATTTTACAGGCGGTTTGATTTGAAAGAAAGGGGGATTTTATAATTTTATTTTTTCTTTATTTTTCTTTCATGAGATATTTAGAATCAAAGGCGTAATTCGCATAACTAATTGATTTTATTTTTATTGCGTTACATTTCATCGATGATAGGGAAAATAAACCCCGTGCAGATCGGGATAGATCTGGGAACTGCCAACACCATTATTGTGGATCAGGAGAAAGTATTATTGAACGAACCTTCTATCATAGCCATCGACAGGAGGTCTTCGTCTGTTGTGGCAGTGGGGCGTAAAGCGTTGGACATGCATGAAAAGACACATATGAACCTGAGGACGATCAAGCCCCTCAAAGACGGGGTAATTGCAGATTACTCAGCGGCTGAAAAAATGCTGAGGGCATTCATGGCAGATACGGGTGGCAGAAGATTTCTGACAGGATCAAAGAAGTTTCTGATCTGCATACCTTATTATACCACCGAGGTAGAAAAGAGAGCCGTGAGAGACTCTGCCCAGGCAGCCGGCGCCTCTGAAGTGTACATGATCCATGAACCCATCGCAGCGGGTATCGGTGCGGAGATTGATATCTTTAAGCCCTCCGGGCATATGCTTGTGGACATTGGCGGAGGCACCACTGAAGTAGCTGTCTTATCTCTGTCGTCCGTTGTCTGCAACCAGTCCCTCAGGATAGGAGGAAATACTTTTGACAAAGATATTGTAGATCACGTCCGGTGGAACCACAACCTGATGATCAGTGAAAAAACGGCCGAAAGAACCAAAATAGCTCTGGGGGCGGCACTTCCTGAGCTGGAAGAAAATGCGCCTCCTCCCCTGCAGGTGGTAGGGAGAGATCTGGCCACGGGGTTGCCGCGGTCGGTAACGCTTGTTCACCGGGATATTTACAGGATGATGGACAAAACCCTCTGCCAGATAGAGGAGAGCATTCTGAAAACGCTTGAAAAATGTCCGCCTGAACTGGCAGGAGATATTTATTCCAATGGGATTATGCTTACCGGAGGTGGTGCGTTTATCCGGGGGCTGGCAGCAAGGCTTGCTGAAAAAACAAGGCTCCCTGTTCGCCTTGTAAGGAATCCGCTGCTTTCTGTAATGCAGGGAATTACTCATTGTCTCAATAATTTTGAACAATACCGACACGTTTTTATATCTTAAGCTTCGGTTTTCCGGTAAATTGTATTGACATTGCCGGAAACAGAGCAGAACCTGCAGTACAGACAAAACCGGATTGAAATGAGAATATTACTGATAGAAGATGAGCCCAAAACCGTTCAGTCTCTGAAGATGAGTCTTGAAGAGAACGGTTTTGAAGCCGATATTGCCTATGACGGGGATCTGGGATCCACACTGGCCCGCAAGAATAGTTACGATGTTATTGTTTCAGACATCATTCTGCCGCATAAGAACGGCTATGAGATCGTAAAGGAACTGAGGAGCAACGGATGTGCCACACCTATCATTTTGCTGACTGCGCTCAGCTCGCTGGATGAAAAGCTCAGAGGGTTTGATGCCGGTGCAGACGACTATCTCGTCAAACCCTTCGAGTTGAAAGAACTTATCGCGAGGATTAAAGTGGCGACAAGAAGAACAAATGGGGTGCAGATATCCTATAAAAAGATGCAGTTTGAAGACCTGGAGCTTAATCTTGATTCCAAGACCGTGACCCGGGGAGGAAAGCAGATTATTCTTACAGCCAGAGAATTCGGATTGCTGGAATGTCTCATGAAAAATCAGGGGAGGGTTTTATCGAAAGAAGAGCTGTTGGATAAGGTATGGAATATGGATGCCGATGTTACCACCAATGTCGTTGAGGTTTTTATGAATCTTCTGAGGAGGAAGATCGACAAAGACTATCCTCAGAAACTGATATACACCATTTATGGAATGGGTTATGTCATGAAGATCAATTGATGGCGGATGAAGATAAAAGATAAGATTATTCTTACCCTGACAGGAATTGCCGCATTGCTAATGCCGATGTTGCTCCTGGCAGGCCTCTGGACAACAAATGCTCCGGTGGATACCGGCATGTTGTGGTGGCTTGCAGGGACCTGGGTGTTAGGCGTATCACTTTTTTATGTTGCCGGTAATTTTATCGTCGGCAGGCTGCTGGGCCAGGTAGGAAAGATCAGCGCAGACCTCGACTCTATCTACCCCAAAAATCTTGAGAAGAGACTTGTGATTTCGGGAGAGGATGAACTGGCCCAGCTTTCTTTATCGGTTAACAAATTACTTGACCGAATTGAAGGCGCCTTTCAGTTACAGCAGACTTTTATTTCAAATTTTTCGCACGAGCTGAAAAACCCGCTGATGAAGATGGTGTCACAGCTTGAGTTAAGTATTCTGAAAGAGAGAAAACCCGCCGAATACGAACAGATTATCCGGTCTGTACTTGAAGATCTGATAGAACTGGGGCACTTATCAGATACATTACTGGAACTCGCCAAAGTAGGAGACCAGTCCAAAGACATTATGCCTGCTACAGTCAGAATAGATGAGTTGCTGTTTGATGCCAGAGAATTTCTTATTGAGAGCCAGAAAGGTTGCCGTATACTGATAGATTATCAGGGAAGCATGTTTACGGAAGAACAGCTGACAGTAATCGGTAATGCCCATCTGTTGAGAACCGCTTTTGTGAATATTATAGAGAACGGATGTAAGTTTTCGTACGACGGGCAGGTGCTGGTGCGTTGCGGAGTGGAGGCAAACGATGTCTGTATTTCTATCCGGAATCGTGGCTTCGGGATCAAGGAACGTGATATTCCGCATCTTTTTGACCCTTTTTTCAGAGCGGAAAATACGGCGGCATTTAAGGGGTATGGTATAGGGCTTCCGTTGGTACACCGGATTGTAAAACATCACAAAGGCCAGATTGAGGTCATTTCGGTGGAGAACGAAGAGACCAATTTTATCATACGTATCCCTATCGCTGCTTTATAAACTCAAAAAATGGTATTATTTTAATATTTTTTTATTTTTATTTCAGGCCCTCTTCAGTATTAAAAGATAGCTTGCCTTCATAAACAGTTTGATTATGAACGGCATCGTTAAAAAGAAAGAAAGTAGTTTGCTGAGCGTGATGTCTCAGTTGCTCATGATTCTCTCGGTTATTCTTATTCTGGTTTTTGTGGCGCAGGAAAAACCCGAAACCAGTTTTCTGTGGGTGGCTGCGGCAGGTTTGTCGGGTTTAGCTACCTCCTCGGTTATTTTGTACAGGTTCCGGTCCGGCAGGATCCAGGATAAGGTATTGATGTTGCTCCTCTGCCTCTTTACCATTGGCGTATATCTGTTTGCCATTGAGTACCTTTCAGACATGAGAATGTTTATCGGATTGCTCATGTCATGGCTCATTGTCATTCTTTTAGTAAAAGAGTAGTTTTTTGGCCCTTACTCCGGGGTCGGCAGGCTCCGGAGTATTTCCTTTGAAAACCTGACAGCGATGTCAGGGTCAAGCTGAAAATAAAGATCCGGCTCAATCAGCTCCAGTTCCATAAGAAAGAAATCTCCGTTAATTAAAATTCCGTCTACCCTTGCATACAGTAAAGACCCGCCAGCCTTGTGAAGGATGTCAAGCGCGGTAGAAATAAGTTCCTGCCCGGGATCTGTCAGGGTATACGCTCCTCCGAATTGAGACTGAACCCTGAAATCACCTTCTTTAGGTTTTTTTAGTACGGCATGAGAAAATTTGCCGGAGAAGAAGATCATGGATATTTCACCCAAGGCTTCAATATCTTTTAAGTAGGGCTGTACAAGCCAGTCACTTCCGTTCAATTTGTCATGTAGCCGCGCTTCTGAAAAGTCCCCGGTGTGGAAGATCTCCGTTTGATGAGAACCGGCAGACATCGCCGGCTTGATGATGATCTTTTCCCATCCCGACAACCGGAGAGACTGATATGATAAAGGGGATTCTTTCTCTGAAAAAAGAGTAGGAATAATGCGTATCCCTTTTTTCTCAAACTCGCGGAGATAAAACTTGTGCATATTCGAGCGGAGGATTTCTACGGGATTAAGAATCCGCACACCCGTTTTTTCCATATCATCAAGCCATTGTCTGAAATCTTCAGCCCTGAGGTAATAATCCCAGGTGTTCCGGATGACCAGCAAGTCATAATCCCGCCAGTGAACATCCTTCCGGCTCCATATCACAGCCTCGGCCGTATGTCCGTGGTTGAAAAGCAGGTTAATCAATACCTGATCAGGAGGGTGAAGATCAGGGAGACGTTCACAGGTGAGAATACCGATTTTTGCCATAGCACATGATTCAGAATGTGCGCAAAAATAGTTTTTTGAAGGATATGAGGCTTTGTTTTTAGTGAGAATTGTTTGTAAAAGTACCGTTATCTCAACGCATATCAGGAGGGAGGATTTTTTATCCGGCGGTAGAGTGGGTTTCTTTATCTTTTGGAACAGCTTAAGGTGCTAAAGATTCTTTAATGGCTGAAGCCGGTTATCATATAAAGTCCTCTGTTTTGCCAGCCGTTTCATTTTTAGAATGCTTCTTTACCTGTTTTTTCCCGGGAGGGTAGACGACCAGGTCGGGTTCTGTGAGAATGAAACTGCTTCTGAGTTTCTTTCTGCCCCTTCTGCTTGGACTCAAAACGCTGCCGTCCGGTAATTCAACGTAATCGTTTTCACGGGCAATGCGATAACGCTTGATAAATCGTATGTTAACAAACTCTTTACGGTTGACCCTGACAAACTTTTCTTCGGGTAAGCGTTCGATCAAAGTTTTGAAGAGGCTGCCTTTTTAAGACAGCCCCCCGGAATGTGAATGAATATAAAATCATCTTTTAGTGTACCATTCTGATCGGATCAAAAGTGAGTTTGTGGACCAGCTCAAACAGGGGGCGTTGGATGCAGACACTGCCAACCAATAAATTAAAATCCAGTCTTCTTTCTTCCAGGTCATTGAAGGTTCTTGTTGCAGGTGCTCCGGATGGGCGACCGGCCGGGTCGGTAACTGTAATGCCTGTCAAAAATCCGGAGAGTGAAGCCTCTGATCCGAAGTTGGCCGTATTGATGTGAAGAAAAACCGTTCCGGTTTCCCCACCATGGCATCCGCTGCAGGTGTTCAGAGAAAAGACATGCCGGGCTTTGTCGCTCGTTATGAACGCCGGCCCAGCCACCATTGCGCCGTTCCAGTGTGAGCTTGGAGAAGGAACATGTGATTTGCCTCCCAGAAAAGAGGTCGTGGGAGTGGGGGTACCCGGATTCATTTGTACTTGTTCAGGTATAGTATAACGGTTATTCTCAATATCTGAGCTCAGACCATTAATATAACTGACCAGACGAACCACATCCGGGTTATTGATTTTAGCATTGTATTTTTGGGCGGGTTCCTGCTTTACTGTAACCAAAGCCAGTTGCCCTGCAGGTAAAAGGTTAAACTCCCTTAACTCCCATGGGGAGCCCAGTGCGAACTCATTTGTCCTGATCTGGTTGATGGAATTCTGATTGGTTTTTGCCGGGTTTGTTCCGCATTTAGTAAACTGGTCTGTAATCTGCTGCAGTGCTGAGTTGTAGGCTGTGCTTCCGGGAACGAGGTTGTTGAGATTATTCCATTCTGTTGCAAAAGCGGAGACTGCATTACAACTTTTTTTATTTATACCATATTCAAAAATAACTGTAAATTGTTTTGTGCTGCAGTTGCTGTTAAGCGCTTCGAAAACCAGCCGGCCTTCTCCGCCATCGCTGAAACCATAACCGGAATTACCCCTCATGTCAAGCCTGTTAACAATGGCTATAAGTTTAAAGGGCGCAAACTCCATTTTCAATATACCCCCTCGTCCGACAGAACTTTTATTCTCCCAGTCGGTTATCAGATTCTGAATTGAAGTCCGGGCAGGTAGTGACTCTCCGTTTACAGTCTGGTTAGCCATCCAGGTATTTAACCAGTTTCTCACGAAAGTGGATGTGGTTGCGTCCGAGGCAATAGCTCCGGGATGAGGGGAAGCCATTTGTCGCATTAGCTCTCCAAATGTCCAGGCCCCCCTTGGATTTCCCCGACGGCTGCAGGGATTAAAGGTTCGGGATTCATCTTCTACTACCTGTACATCGGTGATCATCAGCGCCCGTTTCGGCAAGGTCAGGTTTTTGAGAACTCGCACAAGGTCTTTTGGAAAGGGGATGATCTTTCCTTTTCCAATTTTCTCGAAATCAAAATTTCCTATAGGTTCCAGCTTCAGGGTTTGAATACTTCTGTTTTGAAAGACCGGCAATTCTTTTAGGGTCCTTGCGGTCTTTAGTCTCTCGTTGAACGTTCTGCCAAGTTCCGACAGGTCCTCTTTAAGCAGCAAAGCGTATTTATTGTCTCCCGCTGTTTTGTCGGCTCCTTTTCCGTCATCCCGAAGAACCATTTTGGTGTCGCTTATATTGATGGCCAGGTACGGACTTCCGATCTTTTGTTTACTGAAGTCGGCAATAAGCCGTATGTTTTCATTCTTTGGTCCTGGTTTTTCCAGAATTTCAAAAGAAATATCTGAGGCAATGGGAGGAAGTTTCTCAAACGCCGGATTAATGGCTGTCTTTTTCAGGAGGGCGTCATAATCATCACTGGAAGGCTTACAGGCATAGGACACTATGAGCAGTATCCCGGCCACGGATAGGGCAAGAGTTTTCATAGAAGTAAAGTTTAAGTAAGGTAATGGTATGGATACAAATTTGAGATAAATACTAACAGGAATAAAGGGGTTTTTAACCTTAAATTTACGGGTAAATAACTTATTATTAGATCGTTAAAAGACGTATATTTGTTGGGGGTGGTCTGTGCAGATTCTGCTTACAGGACCGAATGAATCGGAAGACCTTTGGAGGGGGGCTAAAACAAAAGACGCCCCGGTCGTCTGGCCGGGGCGTCTTCTGCAGAAAACGGCAATTATTTTACCGAAAACTTATATACTGTAGTCGACTCATAAACCTCGTTGGGCTTCAGCACTGTTGAAGGAAAAGCAGGCTGGTTGGGAGAGTCCGGGAAATGCTGGGTCTCCAGGCAGAAGCCCGAACGCTTTTCATAGCCTTTGCCATTGCGGCCCGTTACTGATCCATTCAGGAAGTTGCCGGTGTAAAACTGAACAGCGGGCTCGGTAGTGAGAACTTCCATCACTCTGCCGCTGCCAGCCTCCGTAACCGTGGCAAAATTCTTCAGCGGCGTGGCGCTTTCATTCAGCACCCAGCAGTGATCATAGCCTCCGCCGGCCTTGATCTGTTCATCTTTTGTGTCATCGATGCGCTCCCCGATCTTGTGTGCCGTGGTGAAGTCAAAGGGAGTGCCTTTCACGTCTTTGAGTTCTCCGGTAGGAATCAGGGTGGTATTTACGGGCAGGAACTGGTCGGCTTTCAGCACCACTTCATGGTTCAGGATGTCACCGCTTCCATCTCCCGCCAGGTTAAAATAAGTATGATTGGTAAGATTGACGACTGTGGTTTTATCGGTAGTGGCCCGGTAATCAATACGCAGGGCGTTGTCCTTCTGAAGGGTATAGGTCACTTCTACGCTAAGCGTTCCCGGATAGCCTTCTTCCCCGTCAGCAGAAGTATAGCGGAGTTTCAGCGCGGGTTCGTCGCCTTCTACCGCCTCAGAGGTCCATAGTACCTTGTCAAAGCCCTTTTTGCCACCATGAAGCGCATTAGGGCCATTGTTTTTGAATAAGGTGTATTTTTTGCCTTCAAGAGTGAATTCCCCGTTGGCGATCCGGTTGCCGTAGCGGCCCACAAGCGCACCGAAGAAAGGCGTGCCTTTCAGGTAGTCTTCGAGGGTCGGTACGCCGAGGGTTACCTCCCCCGGTGTTCCGTTTTTGTCGGGTACTTCTAGAGAGGTGATGATGCCTCCGAAATCTGTTATTTTTACGGTCATTCCCGAGCCGTTTTTAAGGGTATACAATTTGGCTACGGAGCTGTCGGGCAGGGTGCCGAAATTACTTACTTCGATAGAGCCGGCAGGTGTTTCTTTCATGTCTTCTTTTTTGCTTTCAGAGTTGGAGCAGGCCGCCAGCGTGGCTAACAGGCATGCTGTTGATAATAATACGGAGTAAAGTTTCATTTTCTTTTAAGGTTTGATGTAAAGAGCGGCAATGTTTCCCAAAGATAACTAATTATTCCTGTCGATGACAGCAAATCTCCTGTGTCAGATCATTCCTCCGGGAGCTGCCTTTGCAGACGCGGTGATTTTTCATTTCGGAGTAAATAAATGAGGGATAATCTGAAAAAATGATAATTTTGCAGGAAAAATAATTATTAATTAAACAAAACTACCTTAAACTGAATGGCTTACGGATTATTAAAAGGTAAAAGAGGTATCATTTCAGGGGCTTTGGACGAAAAATCCATCGCCTGGAAGGTGGCTCTCAAGGCTAAAGAAGAAGGCGCTACATTTGTTCTGACCAATGCTCCCATAGCGATGCGTATGGGCGAAATCAATAAACTGGCTGAGGCCTGTGAGGCCACGATTATCCCTGCAGATGCCACCTCGCTCGAAGATCTTCAGAACCTGTATACCCAGTCTATGGAAACCCTGGGTGGTAAAATGGACTTTGTGCTGCATTCCATCGGCATGTCGCCCAACATCAGGAAAGGCAAAGAATACGGAGACCTGAATTATGACTGGTTTATGAAAAGCATCGATGTTTCGGCGCTTTCTTTCCATAAGTTTATGCAGGTAGCCGAAAAACTCGACGCCATCAATGAATGGGGCTCTGTGGTAGGATTAAGCTATATCGCCGCTCAGCGTACTTTTCCTTTTTATACAGACATGGCGGATGCCAAAGCCGTTCTGGAGTCGATCGCCCGTGGTTATGGCTATCGTTACGGTAAGGCCAAAAACGTAAGGGTAAACACCGTTTCACAGTCGCCGACAAAGACCACGGCAGGTACGGGTATCGGAGGGTTTGATTCTTTCTATGATTTTGCGGATACGATTTCTCCGTTGGGTAATGCGTCAGCCGACCAGTGTGCAGACTATATCATCAGTCTGTTTTCTGACCTCACCAGGATGGTGACCATGCAGAATCTTTTCCATGACGGAGGATATTCCAATACCGGTATATCAACTGATCTGCTGGAGAAAATGGGAGAACTGAAAAAATAATGCCCGGGATATTCCCAGGCAAAATCATATTTCAGAAGCGGGTGCCTTTCAAATGGAAAGGTACCCCTTATTTTTTAGAGGCATATTTGATAGCATCATTCCATACCCTGAAGACATTGCCCGAGCATATTTTTTCAATGTCAGAAGGGGAATAACCGCGTTTCAGAAGAACAAACAGCAGGTTGGGATAATCCGCCACATCTTTAAGTCCGGTCGGAAGGGAGTCACCTACTCCGTCAAAATCAGAGCCGAATCCTACATGGTCAACACCGGCCAGTTTGACAATATGATCGATGTGATCTGCCACCTGTTCCACATCGGCAAAGGCACTCGGATTTTCTTTTATAAAGGCTTCTATGACAGGCTTGGCGGCCGCTTCATTCATTCTGAGGCCTTTTTCTTTGAGCAGGGCGCCTAATTTTTTCTGGTTTTCAGTCCGCTTTTTAGCCACATCTCCATCTACAAAGGCGGAGCCGAAGTTGACCATGATCACACCGTTATTTCTGCCCATCTGACGGATCATATCATCCGACATGTTTCTTTCGAATCCCGGTGTAAACTTCCGTGCCGATGAATGAGAGGCGATGACCGGAACGGGAGACATTTCAATCACCTGATAAAAAGAGTTGTCAGAGATATGTGAAACGTCAATCATAATGCCCTGTCTGGCCATTTCTGCTACTACTTCCCGGCCAAAAGGGCTCAGTCCTTTCCAGGTGCCGGTGGTATCATAAGAAGAATCACAGATGCGGTTGTCTTTGGAGTGTGTGAGGGTTACATAACTTATACCTTTTTCACGGAAGCGTTTAACATCTTCCAGTGTTTCTATCGGAGAGCCGTTTTCCATCCCCATGGGCAGAGCGATTTTCTGCTGAGCGGCAATGCGGATCACATCGGCCGGACTTACCGCTACCTCATAGTAGTTTTTGTTCTGTTCGGCAATCCATTTCACCATGGTGATGAGGGAATCGGCGAGAAGCTTTGCTCCGGCAGGCTCATAGGATGCCGGGATATAAATGGACATAAACGGGGCTTTCAGCCCGCCTTTCTTTGCCCTTTCAAAGTCGAAATCCCCTTCTTCAGACTTTACCGGGATGCCCATATATTCTTTTTCCAGTCTGAAATTTTTCACTTTCAGACGGTAGGGAAGGTCTACGTGGCCGTCAGCGATAATGTATTTCTGGGCCAGATCGTTAGCTAAGGCTTTTTTGCCCTCCTCAGAGGCAGGGACTTTTACTTTAGATACAGCGCAGGAGCTCAGCAGCAGAACGAGGACAGAAAATCTGATCATGTTGAAGAAATAATTTAGGTTTGAATTGATAAAGTACAAAATACAATGTTTTGGCGTTGAAGATAAAACATTGAATCAATGGTCAAACGAATATATAAAAGAAATCCGGAACAAACCACTTGTCTTGGAATAATATAATTTTAAGATATTAATTCTTGGATTTTTACAGTTTTGAATTATCGCTGAATATTTTCTCAATTTTTTTATTGGAAATAAATAATTAAATTTTTTCATTTGCGCAGTGATATTTTCTAAAATAGCGAAATTTCGCTGACAGGAAAAAATTCTCGACACTGTTATGGCAGACCTGCCAGATCAGAAAAGGCTTACACTTTAATAATATCATGAGTCAAGAACTTAACAAGTACAGCAAAACACTCACTCAGGAAGTCAGCAACCCGGCTGCGCAGGCCATGCTTTATGCCATCGGCATGAAAGAAGAAGATCTGGCCAAGCCTCAGATCGGTATCGCCAGCACAGGTTATGAAGGCAATCCTTGTAACATTCATCTTAACGGTCTTTCGGTCCATGTCAAGAAAGGTATTCAGGCCAATGACATGGTAGGACTTATTTTTCATACCATCGGGGTGTCGGATGGTATGACCAACGGTAACGACGGAATGAGCTTTTCTCTTCCAAGCCGTGACATTATTGCGGATTCTATTGAAAATGTGGTTTCGGCCCAATGGTATGACGGTGTCATTACCGTAGTGGGCTGTGATAAAAATATGCCGGGCGCTATCATGGCCATGTGTCGTGTCAACAGACCAGGGATTATGGTATACGGAGGAACCGTCAGGTCTGGTTCATGGAAGGGTAAAAAACTGGATATTGTATCGGCGTTTGAAGCGTACGGGCAGAAGCTGGCAGGCAGCATCAGTGATGAGGATTATAAAGGGGTGATACAGAATTCGATACCCGGTCAGGGAGCCTGCGGCGGTATGTACACTGCCAACACCATGGCGTCTTCTATCGAAGCCCTGGGTTTGAGTCTGCCATACAGCTCATCTTACCCCGCCACCCATGAAGGAAAGCAGGCGGAATGCCTTGCCATCGGTGCCGCCATGAAGAATATTCTTGAAAAGCAGATTCTTCCGCGCGACATCGTTACCAAAGAATCACTCGAAAATGCCCTGACCATTGTTATGGCACTCGGAGGATCTACCAACGCCGTGTTGCATTACATTGCCATTGCACATGCTGCCGGACTGACCCTTACCTATGCAGATATCCAGGCCATTTCGGACCGCACGCCGTTTATTGCTGATCTTAAGCCCTCGGGCAAGTATTATATGGAGGATATCCTTGCGCTGGGGGGGGTACCTGCCGTTATGAAATACCTCTACAAAAAAGGATATATCCACGGCGACTGTATGACCATTACCGGCAAAACCGTGGCGGAGAATCTTGAAGAAGCTCCTGACCTGGATTTTGAATCCCAGGACATTATCCGGAAAATAGAAAATCCGATCAAGCCTACAGGTCACATCCAGTTGCTTTACGGCAACCTGGCTACCAGAGGAGGCGTGGCTAAAATTACCGGTAAAGAAGGGCTGAAGTTTCAGGGGATAGCCAAAGTCTGTAATAAGGAAGAAGAGATGCTGGAGGCCCTGGCCAAAGGAGAGATTGAAGCCGGACAGGTGATCGTAATCCGTTATGAAGGACCTAAGGGTGGTCCCGGAATGCCGGAAATGCTCAAGCCCACCTCTGCCGTGATGGGTGCAGGACTGGGCGATAAAGTCGCCTTGATCACTGACGGCCGTTTTTCAGGCGGAACTCATGGCTTTGTAGTAGGACACATTTCGCCGGAGGCCTACGAAGGAGGTACGATTGCCCTTGTAGAAGACGGAGACCTCATTACCATAGATGCGGAATCGCGTGAACTTACCGTTCATGTAACGGACGAAGTTCTTACCGAAAGGAAAAAAACCTGGCAACCACTGATACCACCTTTTGTGGAGCATGGGGTGCTTAGAAAATACTTCAAAAATGTCTCCGGCGCCGATGAGGGCTGTGTGACAGACAACTAAAAATCAGATACCAAACTTTAAACAAGCAGAAACCATGAGTAAAGTTGCTGAAATCATGGAAGAACCGGCAGTTGTTTCTGCCATGCCCGAAATCCGGACCATGCCCAAAATGCTTTCCGGGGGGCAGGCGCTGATGGAATGCCTTGTGGCAGAAGGGGTGGATACCATCTTCGGCTATCCGGGAGGCGCCATCATGCCGATCTACGATGCCCTGTATGATTATACCGACCGGCTCAATCATGTACTTGTGAGGCATGAACAGGGTGCATCCCATGCCGCGGAGGGTTATGCAAGGTCAAGCGGAAGAGTAGGCGTTTGCATGGCTACCTCAGGTCCGGGAGCAACGAATCTTGTGACCGGAATTGCCGATGCGATCATTGACTGCACGCCAATGGTAGCCATTACCGGACAGGTGGCTTCCCATCTTCTCGGAACGGATGCGTTTCAGGAGACCGATGTGATCGGGATTACCACCCCCATCTGTAAATGGAATTACCAGGTGGTGGATCCTGATGAAATCCCTGAGGTGATGGCCAAGGCCTTCTTCATTGCCAGGGCCGGTAAGCCGGGTCCCGTTCTGATAGACATCACCAGAGACGCTCAGACCAAACTCATGACGAGGAAGTTTGAATATAAGAAAATAGAGAAACTGACCGGATACCATCCACGTCGTGTGCCGAAGATGGATCAGGTGGAAAAGGCTGCTGAGATCATCAATAAAGCCAAGCGACCGTACATTCTTTTCGGGCACGGGGTGCTGATTTCAGGCGCGATGGAAGAATTCAAAGCGTTTGTAGAGAAAACCGACTTCCCTTGTGCCAGTACCTTGCTGGGCTTGTCAGGTATGCCGATTGATCACCCTAATTATATGGGGTGGCTGGGTATGCATGGTATGTATGCGCCCAATGTCATGACAGATGAATGCGATGTGCTGATAGCCATCGGTATGCGTTTTGATGACCGTGTTACCGGAGGTGCCGACCTTTTTGCCAGACAAGCGAAGATCGTGCATATCGAAATTGACCCGGCAGAAATTGAGAAGATCAAAAAGACAGAGGCGCCGGTAGTAGGAGATGTGAAGGAGGTACTCAAAGTGCTTATGCCTTTGATGAATAAAGGTGATTTTACCGCCTGGAAGAACGAATTCAGAAAGCTTGAGCCGGCAGAGCGCATTAAGGTTACGGAAAGAGATCTGGCCGGCAAAGACCAGATCAAAATGGCGGAAGTGGTAAAAATGGTGTCGGACAAGACCAAAGGAGAAGCCTGTGTGGTAGTGGATGTAGGTCAGCATCAGATGGTGGCGGCCCGTTATTATGAATTCAAAAAACCACATTCTTATATTGCTTCAGGGGGGCTCGGTACCATGGGCTTTGCGATTCCTGCGGCGCTGGGTGCCAAAATGGGTGCTCCGGACAGGGAAGTGGTGGCTTTTATTGGTGACGGGTGCTTTCAGATGACCATTCAGGAACTGGGCACCATTGCTCAAAGTGAACTCCCGGTAAAACTGATCATTCTCAATAATAACTACCTGGGAATGGTTCGTCAGTGGCAACAGCTTTTCTTTGACAAGCGCTATTCATTTGTAGAGCTGAAGAACCCCGACTTTATCACCATCGCCAAAGGATTCGGTATTGACGGACATAAATGCACCGAAAGAGAAAGTCTTGAATCATCTATCGATAAAATGCTCGAACATCCGGGTGCTTATCTGCTCGAAGTCGTGGTAGAGAAAGAAGAAAATGTATTTCCGATGGTCCCTTCCGGAAGAAGCGTGTCAGAAATCAGGTTGGAGTAAAGGGAATAAAAGGAGTATCAGATTATGAATACCTATACCATTTGTGTGTTTACCGAAAACAGCATCGGTTTATTGAACAAGATCACCGTGATCTTCACACGCAGGAGAATCAATATTGACAGTCTTACGGTTTCAGAAACCGAGAGGAAAGGAGTTTCGCGATTTACCATAGTTATTAAGCACGCCAAGCGTGAAGAAGTGGAAAAGCTGGTCCGCCAGACCCGCAAGATTGTAGAAGTACTGGCTGTATTCGGATATCTTAATGAGGATATCGTCTATAACGAAATTGCCCTGTTCAAGATTCCTACACCGCTTGGCTCCAAGCCTCTGGATGTGGATACCATCAACAGGGTGTATAAAGCCTGGGTGGTGTACTGGGGGCTGGATTATGTGGCCATACAGAAAACCGGTACGGAGGCTGAGATTTTTGAGTTTTTCAAATTTCTCAAACCTTATGGCATTGTGGAGTTTGTGAGGTCAGGCAGGGTTGCCGTGGGAAAAACCCCTCAGGGTCTGGTAGAGTATCTCCCGGACATGGAGTGGGAGTATTACCTGTGAAAAGTAACAAAACCGCAGAGTATTTTCTGCAAGATCAAATAAGTAAATAAATTATTCTTTAATTAAAATGGCAAAATTAAATTTTGGAGGCGTTGAGGAGGAAGTTGTAACCAGAGAAGAATTTCCCCTTGAAAAAGCCAGAGAAGTATTGGCAAATGAAACCATCGCGGTGATCGGATATGGCGTGCAGGGACCTGGTCAGGCGATGAACATGCGTGATAACGGGCTGAATGTTATCGTTGGTCAGCGTCCCGGAAAAACATATGACAAGGCTGTGGCTGATGGCTGGGTTCCCGGTCAGACGCTCTTCGGTATCGAGGAGGCTTTAGAGAAAGGTACTATCATCTGTTATCTTCTCTCTGATGCTGCTCAGATCGAACTGTGGCCGACAGTGAAAAAATACCTTACTCCCGGAAAATCCCTTTATTTCTCACATGGGTTTGGTATCACCTACAAAGAAAAAACAGGTATTGTTCCTCCGGCTGATGTAGATGTTTTCCTGGCAGCACCAAAAGGTTCAGGAACATCCCTTCGTCGTCTTTTTGTAGAAGGCAAAGGCCTGAACTCTTCTTTTGCAATTTATCAGGATGCTACAGGCACTGCCCGTCAGAAATGTATTGCTATGGCTATCGGTGTAGGATCGGGATATCTTTTTGAAACGGATTTCTACAAAGAAGTTACCTCTGACCTTACCGGCGAGCGTGGTACGCTGATGGGAGCGATCCAGGGTATTTTTGCAGCACAATATGAAGTATTGAGAGAAAACGGTCACTCTCCTTCCGAGGCTTTCAACGAAACCGTGGAAGAACTGACCCAATCACTGATGCCGCTGGTAGCTGAAAATGGTATGGACTGGATGTATGCCAACTGTTCGACTACTGCTCAGAGGGGAGCACTCGACTGGTGGAAGCCTTTCCGTGACGCGACCAAGCCGGTGTTCGAGCAACTGTACAATTCAGTTAAAACCCAGCATGAAGCCAGTGTGTCAATCGAGCGTAATTCTCAGTCTGACTACCGTAAAAAACTGGAAGACGAACTTGCTGAACTGCGTGATTCAGAGATGTGGAGAGCCGGTAAGACGGTGCGCAGCCTGAGACCGGAGAATAGCTGATAAAAGTTTCAGAGAAGAGCCGCCCGTTACGATACGGGCGGCCTTTTTGTTTTATAGAGATGCGATTTTGCAATTAAATCAGCAGGGCTCGCATATTAATACCGTGTTTTTTGTAGGTTTGTTCACCGATTTATATTCCGAATCTTATGTCATCTTCTGAAAGTACAGGAACACTGGAACTGGAAAATATTTATGCTGCCGCAGAGCGACTCAGAGAAGTGGCGCTGCGCACGCCACTGATGTTTAACAGCAACCTCTCCGAAAAATATCAGGCCAGCATCTATTTAAAAAGGGAAGACCTTCAGGTGGTCAGGTCATACAAAATCCGCGGAGCTTACAATAAAATGTCGACGGTTCCGAGAGAGGAGCTACAGAAAGGGGTGGTGTGTGCAAGCGCCGGAAACCACGCCCAGGGGGTGGCCTACGCCTGCCGGAAAATGGAGGTTAAAGGCACTATTTTCATGCCTACCACTACTCCGGCCCAGAAGATTCGTCAGGTGAGCATGTTTGGAAAGGAGTGGGTGGAAATACGGCTGAGCGGCGATACTTATGATGACTCTTATCATGCTGCTCACCAGTATGTAGAAGAGACCGGGGGCGTTTTTGTGCACCCCTTCGATGATTTTCAGGTGATGGAAGGGCAGGGCACCGTCGGACTTGAAATTTTTAAGGACGCCGATGTTAAGATCGATTACCTGCTCTTTGCCATCGGTGGTGGCGGACTCGCCGCAGGGGTGTCTACCGTCTTTAAGCATCTGAGTCCCAAGACAAAACTGATAGGTGTTGAGCCCGAGGGCTCACCTTCCATGAAGGTCTCAATGACCCGCGGCGAAGTGGTCACGCTTGATCATATCGATAAGTTTGTAGATGGCGCAGCTGTAAAAAGGGTGGGAGAGGAAACCTTCAGGATTGTCCGTAACAAACTGGATGATGTGTTGCTGATTCCTGAAGGGAAAGTGTGCTCCACCATACTGCAGCTTTACAATGAAGAAGCCATCGTGGCGGAGCCGGCCGGAGCGCTGAGTGTCTCGGCCCTGGACTTTATTGCTGACAAGATCAGGGGCAAGAATGTGGTCTGCATCATTGGCGGAGGAAATAATGATATCACAAGGACAGAAGAAATCAAGGAGCGCTCATTGCTCTATGAAGGCCTCAAGCATTATTTCATTATTCGTTTCCTGCAACGGGCCGGGGCTATGAAAGAGTTTCTTGAGCACGTGCTGGGACCGGATGTGGACATCGTGTTTTTTGAATATTCCAAAAAGACATCTCGTGAGCGCGGGCCAGCCCTTGTGGGAATAGAAATAGCCCGGAAAGGTGATTTTGATGGTCTTATTCAGCGGATGGAAAATTCCAATGTGCAGTTCACTTATATCAATGATAAACCCGAATTGTTTGAATTCCTTATATAATCCTGTCCGGATATTTATTAAAATATTTTTTTAAATATAATTTGATGGTAAATTTGTTCTCATGATCCTTCACCAGCCGAAAATACCTGGTGAAAAATCTATTCCGGGACCCTGATCTTCCCTTTTCTTATTTAATCATATTGTTTTCTTTATTCAATTTAAAACGATTTCATGAAAAAAAAGCTGGCCTTATTTTTACTGAGCTCCTGGACGGCGCTGGCCCAGACCCAGATTCCCCTGACCGATCTGAGCAGCTTTAAGCCCAACACCGCAGGCAACTGGCAGATCGTCGGAAATGCCTCTGTTGACATTTCAAAAACCAATGTGCTGACCACTACACCCGGAACCGGGGTACTGGCCTGTATTCATCAACAGGGCAAATATGGTCTTGAATACGATCTTATTTCCAATCTTGAACACGGTGATCTGGATATCGAACTGGAATACATGCTCGCCAAAGGTTCTAATTCCGGTATTTATCTTCAGGGCCGTTATGAGATTCAGCTTTTTGACAGCTGGGGCAAGAAAACAGCAAAATATAACGATGCCGGTGGTATTTATGAGCGCTGGGATGAGTCGAAACCTGAAGGACAGAAGGGATATGAAGGCTATGCTCCAAGATTCAATGCTTCCAAAGCTCCGGGCTTGTGGCAGAAGATCAGTATTTCTTTTCAGGCTCCCCGTTTTGATGCTTCAGGCAAAAAGATTGCCAATGCCAAAATATTGAGTATCAAACTGAATGGCCTGGTCCTTCATGAGAATGTGGAACTTTCCGGGGTTACCCGCGGAGCACTTTCTGAGCAGGAGACGGCATCCGGACCGCTGAGATTTCAGGGAGATCATGGTTCGCTGGCCATCCGGAATATCAAAGTGACCAGCTTCGATAAAAAACCGGGTACGGTTTCAGACCTGAATTACAGAGTGTATTATGGCAGCTATGCTCATGATGCTGATCTTTCGACGCTTAAAATCGATGAAAGGGGTAAAACAGAAAGCCTGACCTGGGAAGTGACTAAAAATCCTAATGATTATGTTTTTGTAATCAGAGGAAAATATTCAGCGCCTGCTGACGGAAAATATACTTTCAGGTTGCAGTCAGCAGGGAACAGCACCCTTAAGATTGACAATAAAGAACTGCTGGATAACCGTTGGCTTCAAACACATGAGTCGAGAGAGGTTTCTGTTGATCTGAAAGCCGGAGATCATTCTTTTGAGATTTTCAATAATAAAAGAGATGCCTGGCTCAAACCGGCTCTCGGCTTCTGGTCTTCGGGTCCGGGCTTCAGAGAAACGCCGCATCATGTGATCGGCTCTCTGATCGCAGGTAAAGCCGCCGACCCTATCCTTGTGAATGCTCCGGTCAACACAGTGCTGAGGAGTTTCATGGATTTCAGAAAGCCCGGCGACAAAGCCAGATTCAGGATCGTGCACGCGGTTTCGGTGGGTTCGCCTGAAAACCTGCATTATACCTATGACCTTGACAAAGGTGCTTTGGTACAGGTTTGGAGAGGCCGTTTTCTGGATGCTACCCCTATGTGGAATGACCGGGGAGACGGATCGTCAAGACCTCTGGGGAGCGTGACGTTGCTGGATCACGATCTGTTTTTTGGTGCAAATGTAACAGGCAACTGGCCTGCCGATACCGCCGGTACAGGTTACAAGCCGGTAGGATACGAACTTGATGAAAATGATGTGCCGACATTCAGGTATCGTATTTACGGTGCAGATGTGACCGACGCCATAAAAATAGAGGAGGGTAAGTATTTCATCAGAGAAGTCAGTCTGAAGAACAATACCCGTAATCTTCAGGCAAGGCTGGCTGAAGGTACAAAAATCGAAAAAGTAGCAGAGGGCTTGTATGCTGTTGATGATAAGTCTTATTTCATCAGAACAGAAGGTGGCACATCCGCCACGATCCGGAACACGTCAGCCGGTCAGGAACTTATTGCTTCACCTTCCGGAGGGAAGATTGTTTATTCCCTATTGTTTTAATTTCTTAATCAGAATCTGAGAGATGAAAAAGATATTCAGAATTTTTACATTGATAGCGGCATTTTCAGGAGCAGTCATCGCTCAGGAATCGCCGAAAGAAGAAGATTTTTACAAGATCGTAACTCTTCCTGTCCCTGAAGGCGTATTGCTTGAGGTGGGCGGAGTTACGATGATGCCCAACGGCTCCCTTGCACTGGCCACAAGACGCGGTGATATCTGGATCGTTGAGAATCCCTCAAGCCGCCAGCCTTTTTTCAGAAAGTTTGCTTCCGGTCTGCACGAAGTGCTGGGATTGATCTACAAAGACGGGTCTTTTTATTGCGCCCAGAGAGGAGAGCTGACAAAACTGACGGATAAAAATGGTGACGGGAAGGCCGACAGTTATGAAACGGTGACGGCCTGGCCGATATCCGGTCATTATCACGAGTATTCATTCGGACCGAAACCAGCCCCGGACGGTACTTTCTTTGTCAGTGGTAATGTCGCTTTTGGTGAAGAAGAGTGGTGGAGAGGAGAAGCGAGAGTGCCTACCCGTGGATCGATCTTTAAGGTGCATACTGATGGCAGAATTGAGCCCTGGGCTGCAGGGATGCGCTCTCCGGCCGGCTTAGGGATGATTGACGGAGAACTGTTTTATACTGACAACCAGGGCGACTGGATGGGTTCAGGAGGTTTGTGGCACGTTAAAAAGGGTATTTTTGCAGGTCATCCGGCCAGTCTTAAATGGGTAGACAAAAACTCACCTGTTAAACTGACTGAGCAGCAGTTTTTTGCAGAAAGAGACAACAGACAGGTGAAAAATCCTAACGGGACTTATATCAAACCTGAAAATGTGGTCAATGAAAAACCGGACGTTTTGTATACGCTTAAAGAAAAATATCCGGCTGTTCAGACTCCTGCCGTATGGCTTCCTCACGGCATCCTGGGGATTTCCAATTCAGAGATCATCAGGGATGATACCAGGGGCGATTTCGGACCTTTTGCGGGCCAGCTTTTTGTAGGAGATCAGGGGCAGTCCAAGATTATGAGGGTTTTCCTGGAAAAAATTAACGGCGAATTTCAGGGTGCGGCATGGGATTTCCGTTCGGGATTTCAGTCAGGTGTAATGAGAATGGTATTTGCCGGAGACGGCTCTATGTTTGTAGGAGAGACCAATCGCGGATGGGGATCTGCCGGAGATGCTAATCAGGGGCTTCAACGCCTGGTCTGGAATGGCAAACTGCCTTTTGAAATGCTGGCTGTCAGAGCTATGCCTGATGGCTTTGAAGTAGAGTTTACCATGCCGGTAGACCGTAAATCTGCTGAAGACCTGGCTTCTTATTCGTTAAGCAGCTTTATTTATAAGCATCATCCTGTTTACGGATCTCCCCCGATCAACCGGGAAGATCTGAAAATCAAAGGAGTGAAACTGTCAGAAGACGGAAAGAAGGTGAGGATTGTGGCTGAAGGCCTGAGACCCTACTATGTACATGAGCTTACACTCGAAGGGGTCCGTTCGGTCACAGGCTCATGGTCTCTCGTTCATCCTACCGCCTATTATACATTGAACGCCATACCTCAGGGGGCAAAACTGGGAGCTGCTGAACTGAAGACTTTTGACTCCGGTAAAAGCAAGGCTGAAGCTCCTTCGAAAACAGCAAAGGAAACGGTTTCTCCGGACGGGAAGGGTAAGCCTGCCCCTACAGCAGCGGCAGCAAAGCCTGCTGCTCCGACCTTTGCTACCATCAAGCCTTTGCTGCAGAAACATACCTGTCTGGCATGTCATTCTGAAGACAAGAGGGTTGTAGGGCCGGCCTTTAAAGAGATTGCCAAAAGAAAATACAGTGATGAGAAGATCGTTCAGCTGATCTATAATCCCAAGCCTGAAAACTGGCCGGACTATGCTACTCCTATGGCACCAATGCCTCAGGTGCCTAAAAAGGATGCTTTGACGATTGCTGCTTACATCAACTCATTGAAGTAAAAGGATAGAAAATGAAGCGCCCCGGTATCAGGTTTGACACCGGGGCGCTTTTGTCTATCGGGAATTCTTATTTCAGATAATCAGAAAACGGGGCGATGGTCTTTATCTTCGTGAAATCAGACTCACTCACAAAAAATTTGATGTTGTCGCTGCTGGGGCAGGTACATGCTGCACAATAAGCCATATTATCGGTGGTCACCTCAAGTTTACTGATCTGTGTGATGCCATTATCCTTAAGATAATCTTTCATTCGGTCAACCCGGCTCATGCTTCCACTGGTGTTATATTTTTCACCATCCCACGGCTCGCTGCACTGGTTAGGTTTAAAGGCCACAAGTTTGAGGTCTTTGTCCCCGGAAATACTTTCGGATTCATTTTCACAGGCTGTTAATGCAGCAACAGCAATTACCAAGGCCAGAAAGGTTTTACGTATCATGTTTTTTCAGTTTGAATTTCCCCTGAGGGAATTGTTGTAAATTATTTAAGATAAGTGGAAAAGGGTTCAGTTTTTTTTAGTTTCGAATAATCGTCCCGGCTTACAGAAAAGAAGATGATATAATTAACGAGGCAGGTACAGGCTTTACAGGTATTTAAATCATCAGGCTCAGAGGTTTTTAATCCTGTAATCCGGGTGATACCCTGATCGGCCAGGTATTTTTTCATCCTCTCCATCCGGTCAGTAATTGCTCCGCCGATATAAGGTTCCCTGTCCCATATTTCACTGCACGCATTGGGTCTGAAAGAGATCTCCACAAGGTCAGAGTCCCTCGTAAACTGCTCCGTTTCATCGCGGCAGGAAGCAAGAGAAATCAGTAATGAAAGAAATAAGATTGTTTTCATCCGGGAGATCTTTTATATGATGACCTCCCGGAGACAGAAAAAGTTGGAATACGAGAGAAAATAATTACCCCAAAAATTGTCTGACGTAATTTCTGGCTGTTTTTATGGCGGTAGTCACATCCTCAATGTTTCCTTCATAGGCTTTGTCTTCGACCTCAATAACCACCGGGCCGCGGTATCTGACATCGGTGAGAGCAGCGAAGAATCCTCTCCAGTTGACATCCCCTAATCCGGGGAGCTTCGGGGAATGATATTCCAGCGGATTACCAAGTATGCCGACGCGGTCAAGTTTATCCTTATATACTTTTACATCCTTGATATGTACATGGTGAAGCCGGTCTTTGTACTGATAGATGGGCTTGATTTCATCCATCATCTGAAAGATCATGTGTGAGGGATCATAATTAAGTCCGAAAAGCGGAGTAGGGAAGATTTCGAACATTCTGTCCCAGACAGCGGGGCTGATGGCCAGGTTTTTACCTCCGGGCCATTCATCGTTGGTGAAAAACATAGGGCAGTTCTCGATACCAATTTTGACACCTTCTTTTTCTGCCGTTTCAATAATCGGCGCCCAGAGTTTCTTAAAGATCTCAAGGTTTTCAGGGATGCTTTTAAACTGGTCCCGGCCAATAAAGGTGTTCATAACCGGAATGCCCAGTTTATTGCAGGCCCTTATAACTTTTTTGATGTGTTCGATGTAGAACTCAGACTTCTGCTTGTCAGCATCCAGCGGGTTGGGGTAGTAACCCAGGCCTGATAGGGTAATGCCTCTTGTCTGTGTATAATGCTTGATGTAGGAAGCATCAAAGTTGTCCACATCAATATGGGTTACACCGGCGTACCTCCGGCTGTCACCGCTTCCGCCCGGCCAGCACATGATTTCCAGGCATTGAAATTCGTGTTTCTGAGCAAAGTTGACTACGTGTTCAAAGCCGAAGTCGGCTAATATGGCACTTACAAATCCTAACTGAAGCATAAGGTTGACATGATTTTGTTGATTTACAAATCTAATAAAAGAAAGAGATTTTTTAAGGAGTCCGGCGAAATGACTTGTTCCTTTGGGTTGGTAAAGGGGCATGTGTGGAAATAATGGGATTAATTTCTAAATTTGACCATGCAGATTCTGATCATAGAAGATGAAATCAGGGTGGCCGGGCTTCTGAGGCGTGGCCTGGAGGAAAGCGGTTTTTCTCCGACCATTGCCTATGATGGTTTGCAGGGAAAGAAACTATTGCAGCAGAAGCAGTATGATCTTGTCATCACAGATATCATCCTGCCCAAGATAGATGGTCTGGACCTGTGCAGGCACATCCGGCAGACTTATCCTGACCTCCCGATCATTATGCTTACCGCCCTGGGAACCACAGATAACAAAGTTGAAGGCTTTGACGCCGGTGCCGATGATTATCTTGTGAAACCTTTCGAAATGCGGGAATTGCTGGTGAGGGTAAGAGCCCTGCTCAGAAGAAATACAAAAACAGGTGTATTTAACGGCCCGGTGCTGAACTATCATGACCTGGAAATGAACCTCGACACCAAAACCGTCTGGAGAAACGGTAAAGAAATCAGTCTCACTCCCAAGGAGTTTAAGCTGCTGGAATACATGCTGAGAAATCCGGAGCGCGTATTGTCAAGGGTTGAGATCGCCGAAAAAGTCTGGGATACTCATTTTGATACAGGAACCAACTTCATAGACGTTTATATCAACTATCTGAGAAAGAAAGTCGACAGGGATTTTGATCATAAATTTATCCATACCAAATCAGGTATGGGCTTTATTCTCAAAGCTGAGTTATGAAAATCCGGACACGTCTGACCCTCCTGTTTACGCTTATTACAGCCGGAATCCTGTTCTTATTTGCATTTGCAATTTATTACTCTGCAAGAGAAGACAGAGAGGAGGAGTTTTACAGCCGGCTGGAAGAAGAGGCGTATATTAAAGCCAACTTATTTTTTAATGTTCATGTTGACCGGGAGGCGCTGCAGAAAATCTATAAGAACAACAGAAAGGTTATTCATGAAGTAGAAGTAGCTGTTTACGATACCGGTTTTCACCTGCTCTATCATGATGCCGACGATATTGATGTGGTGAAAGAAACGCCCCAAATGATTGACCGTATCCGGAAAACAGGCCTCATGAAGTTTTACCTCGGAAACTGGCAGGTGGTTGGCCTGAAATATGCCTTTCAGGGTAAGGATTATATTATTACGGCCACTGCTTATGATCTGCATGGATACAACAAGCTCGACAATATGATCAGAAGCAGCATCTTTATCTTTATTACAGCAATACTTCTTATCTACTTTGCCGGTATTTTTTTCGCCGGAAAGGCATTTCAGCCGGTAAGTGAAATGATCAGCCGCGTGAAAACCATCACGGCCACCAATCTTGATTTAAGGCTTGACACGAGGGAAAGTAAAGATGAGCTCTCTGCCCTGGCAGGCACGTTTAATGAGATGCTTGACAGGCTTGAAAATTCATTTGACACCCAGAAACAGTTTGTATCCAATATATCCCATGAACTGAGGACCCCGCTGACAAGCCTGCTGGCAGAACTGGAGCTGACATCCCAGCGGGAAAGGAGTAGTGATGAGTACAGAGAGGTGGTTCTGTTGCTCATTAAAGACGTTCAAAAACTGATCAGACTTTCCAATAACCTCCTTGACCTGGCCAAAGCCAATTATGACCGTTCCGAAATTGCTTTCCGGGCAATCAGGATAGATGAGGTGTTGCTGGATGCCCGTCATCAGGTGCAAAAGAACGGGCCGGATTATAACATTGATATCCGCTTTGAGAATGAAACGGAGGATGAAAAAGAAATCTCCGTTGAAGGAAATGAATACCTGTTGCAGGTGGCTTTTGTCAATCTTTTTGACAACGGGTGTAAATTTTCTGACGACCACCGGTCAACAGCCCTGATCAGATCTGCCGGAGGCAAGATCCGGATTCTCTTTTCGGACGCGGGTATCGGTATTCCTGAAACAGATCTGCCACATATATTTTCCCCTTTTTTCAGGGGAGATAACGGGCATTATGCAGAAGGAAACGGCATTGGACTTTCGCTTACAAAAAGGATAATTCAGCTTCATAAGGGAACCATCAGTGTGACTTCGGGGAAGTCCCGGGGGACCGTCTTTACCATAGAATTGCCCAGTTTGCCCGGTGCCTGATACTCCTCTGGTTCAGACTATGGAATTCTAATGAATTTCTAATTTTTTTCTGTCAGTTTTCTAACACCGTTTATGTATCCAGTCATTGCATATTTGCGCTCTCATAAACAGGACAGATCCGGATATGCGCTTTTTTTTGTTGTTTTTGTCTGCTTTTACATTTTGCTGTACGGCAGGCAGTGCCCAGAAGCATTTTAGCCTGAGTCAGGCTCTTAAGTCCGCGGCAGAGAATAACTCCTTCTTCAAGGCCGATCAGCTGGAGGCCGATCTTGCGGCCTCAGATATAATCACTGCCCGCCTCAGGCCTAATCCCGAGTTGAACAACCAGTCGCTTGTACTCTCACGGGCCTCTCATTTCCCGGAAGGGACGTCATGGATGAACGGGAAAAACATGCAGACATGGTGGCAGCTGACCCGGAATTTCACGGTAGCCGGGCAGCGCAAAAACAGGATTGACGCAGCAAGGGTACAGGCAGATATTGCCGAAATCAATGTCCGTGAGATTTGTCGGAACCTTTATGGGGTCACAGCATCCAAATGGATCGAGGTCTGGATTGCCAAAAGAAGGGCGGATTTGCTGCAGACGGCCCTGGAGAATATAGACTCCCTCGTCAACATTAATCATTACCGGTATGATAAGGAAGTGATTACAGCTACAGAGCTTTATCGTACACAACTGATCGCCCGTCAATACAGTGTACAGCTTCAGAATGCCCGCCAGGAATATCGTCGCCTGCTCAATGAACTGAAATTTCTTATGGGAACAGACGAAGACGCTGATATTGATGAAACGGATATGCCTGATATCGGAGTGCCGGGGTCCGTTGATTCACTCGTACAGATTGCCATGGAAAACCGGCCCGATGTACAGGCTTCTGCAGAAGCAGTAAAGCTGGCAGCGGTAAATATAAGACTTCAGCAATCACTGGCCTATCCGCAGCCAGAATTAGGTCTGATTTATAATCCTCAGAATACGCTTCCTTATGCGGGCATTTTCGTCACTGTCCCGTTACCTTTTTCAGATCGTAACCAGGGAGGAATACAAAGAGCCAGAATACAGAAGGTTCAGGCGGACTATCGTTTACAGGCTATGCAGAGAAGCCTTAAAACCGAGCTTGGAGTTGCCGTGGACTTTTACAATACTCACAAAAAGAATGTCAATGATTACAGGGATATCGTCAGCCGCGCCAGACAGATACTGGATAACGTCAGCTATGCTTATACCAAAGGCGGCACGACAATCATTGATTTTCTGGAAGCACAACGGTCCTGGCTGGAAACACAGCAGCAGTTTTATGAAGAACTTGAACAATACCGTCAAAGCCAGATACAGGTACTGAACAGTGCGGGCTTACTGAAAAACCTGGCGCAATAAATCATGAAGAAGAACATCGTTGTTTTGGTATGTCTGCTGGCAGGCCTGCCGGCCTGCAAAAAGAATCAGGAGAAAGGGGCAGAGAATCATTCTCCCATCATTAGTCCTGATGGAGTAAAAATCACGATACCGGATAAAGAAAGTGCCGGATTTTTTAAAACGGAGAAAGTAAGTGAAGCGCTCATTCAGGCAGAAATTACTTCTCCGGCCCAGGTGGTGGCTACCGTAGCGGGAGACCGGGTTATTTTATTCAGTAATCCTGACCTTACCTCCGATTATACCTCATTACTTAATCACCAGACCGCCATCTCCCAGAAAATGGCTATCGTGAGTCAGAAGGAATCGGTTATCAAGCAACGGGAGGCCATCATTAAACAAAAGCAGGTGGAAATAGACCGATTTAAAGATCTGTCAGAACACGGAGCCGCAACAGGCAAGGATGTAACGGACGCGAGACTTGACAAGATCATCGCGGAGAGTGAAAAGTCTATTGCTATTTCAGAGAAAGCGGTTGCAGAAGCTGATCTCATTGCTGAGAGAAGTCTGATCATTGAACACAGCACCAAACTCAAGTCTGCAGGATTTAATCCGGAAACCCTGATGAGTGTCGGGGCGGGTAATGCCTGGGTAATCGCTGATGTCCCTGAGAATCAGATCGAGAAAATTAAGACGGGTTCTATGTGCGCGATCAGGTTTACCTCATTTCCGGACAGGGTTATGTATGGTAAAGTAAACGGCATAGCGGATGTAATGGATAATCTTACCCACATGACAAAGGTCCGTATTGCGCTTACCGACAAGGAGAGTAATCTGAGGTCGGGCATGTTTGGCATTGTTTCTTTTGGCGTAAGTGAAGGGAATTTTATCAGCGTAGACAAGAATTCGCTGGTTACCGTTCAGGGGAGAAACTATGTATTCATCAGGATTTCTGACCATCAGTTTGAACGCAGGGAAGTGATGACAGGTCTGCAGATCGGCGAGCGGGTAATTATCTTCAACGGACTCACAAACGGGGCCCAGGTGGTGGTCGGCGGAGCAATACAGATGAAGGGGCTTTCCTTTGGCTATTGATTTGCCTTTGGAGAAAACAGATTTAATGAATCTTGCCGGATACGGCTATGCTAACAGGTGTTTTTTATGGTTAAGAAGCTAATTATTTTCTCTCTCCACAATCGATTGGTGGTTACAGGCATCAGTTTACTGGTAATGTTCGTCGGGTATTGGTGCTTCATGCAGCTGAAGATCGAAGCTTATCCGGACATCGCAGATACCAACGTGATTGTTGTGGCACGTTACGATGGCCGTGCTACAGAAGAGGTGGAACAGCAGGTAACGGTACCTATTGAAAGGGCCCTGCAAAATACACCAAATGTGCTGGACAGGAGAAGCAGGACCATTTTTGGGCTGAGCGTGGTTCAGCTTACTTTTCAGGATGGTACAGATGACTACTTTGCACGCCAGCAGGTTATGGAAAGGCTGGCATCTGCGCAGCTTCCCGACGGGGTTAATCCCGAGCTCGCACCCTTGTCTACGGCGGTAGGAGAAATCTTCCGCTACGTTGTTGAAGCGCCTCCAAGTTATTCTCCCACACAGCTCCGTGACCTTCAGGACTGGGTCATAAAGCCTTATCTGCTTCAGACCCGGGGCGTAGCGGATGTCGTTACTTTCGGCGGGCCCCTGAAGCAGTTCCACATTCTCACAGATCCCAACAAGCTTAAAAAATACATCCTGACGATTTCGGATATAGAGGAAGCCGTCAGGAAAAACAATCAGAACTCCGGAGGGAATATTCTTGAAAGAGGCGGACAGGGGTTTGCTGTCCGGGGCTTAGGTACGATCAAGGAAGAAAAAGACATTGAGAATATCGTGCTCAAATCTGAAAATGGGGTGCCGGTGTATATCCGGGATGTGGCCAGTGTAGAAATAGCTCCGCCACCGCCCAATGGGGTGTTAGGTTATAGCATTCCGGCTGAAAAAGTAGCTGTAAACAGCGGAGTGGAAGGGATTATTCTGCTGCGCCGTTATGAGAATCCAAGCGAATCGCTGAAAGACCTGAAAGCGAAAATTGAAGAACTTCAGTCAGGAGAGCTACCGGCAGGTGTGAAGATACGCCCCTTGTATGACCGAAGCTTTCTGATAGATAATTCATTGCATACGGTAGGAAAAACGCTCTTTGAAGGGGTTAGCATAGTAATCGTGGTCCTGATCTTCTTCCTGGGTAACTTCAGAAGTGCGCTTGTTGTTGCCATCACAATTCCGTTTTCGCTGTTGTTTGCTTTTATCATTATGCGGCTGACCGGAATCCCGGCCAACCTGTTGTCATTAGGAGCGATTGATTTTGGAATAATTGTAGACGGTGCGGTGGTTATGGTCGAACATCTCATCAGGATGTACCGGAAAGCCGGGCCGGAAGACCGGGAAAAAGGGATCATAAGCCTGACGATTCAATCGGCCAACGCCGTTTCCAAGGAGATTTTTTTCTCTGTCAGCATTATTATCCTGGCTTACATGCCCATTCTGCTAATGACACGGGTAGAAGGCAAGCTGTTCAGCCCTATGGCGCTGACGCTTTCTTTTGCGGTTATCGGTGCCATGATCTTCGCACTTACGGTGATCCCTGTACTGGTATCCTTCGTTTTTCAGAAGGCCATCCGGGAAGCCAGGGAGATTGAAGACCATGATAACTTTATACTCCGGTTTGTCGACAATGCCTATCGGAAGTTGCTCGGAAAGGTAACCGGGGCGTACAGGAAAACAGTGCTGGGTGGTTTTGCACTGGTGATCATCCTTGTGGGTTTTGGGGCATTTCTCGGGACAGAGTTCCTGCCCGAACTGGACGAAGGGTCGATTTTTCTGAGGGGGAACTTCCCAGCAGGCATTACTATTAAGGAAAATGCGAAATATGCGCCGGAAATCAGGAAGATTATTTCCAGGTACCCGCAGATAGCCTTTGTGATTACCCAGACAGGGCGGAATGATGACGGGACGGACCCTTTTCCGGCCAACAGAAATGAAATACTGGTAGGTCTCAAAGATTATAAGTTATGGACAGACACCATTTCCAAAAAAGAACTGCTGCAATACATTACCACTGACCTCGAAAGAGCGCTGCCAAGTGTGCGGTTTACTTCGGGCCAGCCCATCATTGACCAGGTAATGGAGATTGTTACCGGCAGTGCGGCAGACCTGGCGGTGTCAGTAATCGGCGATGATCTGAACCTCATGAGGACCAAAGCGGATAGTATCGTGATGATCGCACGTTCGATGAATGGCAGTAAAGGAGTGAATATTGAGCAGGAAGGGACGCAGGAGCAGCTGGCCATCAACATCAACAGGGAGCAGGCCGCCCGCTACGGGATCAATGTTTCCGATATTCAGAACATGATTGAAGCCGCCATCGGCGGAAAATACGTTTCAGCATTGTATGACGGTACCAAAAGATATGATATTCTGGTCAGGTACCTGCCCCAGTACAGGAACAATATTGATGAGATACGGAAGCTGCTGGTCAGTTCTTCTACAGGGGCGCTTATTCCTATGAGCGAACTGGCTGATATCCGTTTTGTGGCCGGACAAACAAACATTTACCGGTATAATAACAAGCGGATGATTACCGTAAGAACCAATATCAGGGGTCGTGACCAGGGTGGTTTCGTTAAAGAGCTGAAGAGCCGTATCAGAAAAGAAGTACACATTCCGACGGGATATAAGGTCATTTACGGAGGACAATACGAGAACCTTCAGAGGGCAGGGGGCCAGCTGGCCCTCACCATACCGCTTACGATCCTGATGGTCTTCGTTCTTTTATTTATTCTTTTCAAGAACATCAGAGATACATTGATCACCATGTCCTGTATCCTGTTTGCCCTTGCCGGCGGAATCATCGCATTGCTTCTGAGAAGCTATTATTTCAATGTCTCTGCCGGAGTAGGTTTCGTCTCCATTTTTGGAATTTCGGTAATGGCCGGTGTCATCCTGGTTTCTGCTCTCAATAAGACCGTTCAGGAGGGGGGTGTTTCAAAGGTAAAAGTAAACGCTGTGGCATTGGAACAGCTCAGGGCCATTCTATCCATTCTGATCCTGGCGATATTGGGTCTGATACCTGCCGCTATATCCAAAGGCATAGGTTCGGATGTGCAGCGGCCATTGGCCACAGTGATCATCGGAGGCCTTATCAGCACACTTATTTTTACTCCGGTGATTATACCTCCTCTTTTTTACTGGGTAAAAAAACGTAAAAGATAGGTTGAGAGGGAGGAGGTTTGTTAAAGTTTGCTAACAAACCTTAAATCATTTGCTATGCTCCCGGCGAGCCGATAGCTTTGAAGCGGCCTAAGAACCCGTTTATGAAAAAGCTTTTACTCTCCGTTCTGCTATGGTACCTGGCCGGACAGCCACTGTCTGCCCAGGTATCACCTCTTACGATTTTCAGAAACCCTCAAGATTCAACTACCGATTATTACACCCTGATTCTTCCCGGATCGGAGGTAAAAGGGATGCTGGTGTTCACGTATCAGGAGTTTTCTGAACAGCTAAAAAGCGAGGCTCGTCTGAAGGGCATCGCTTTATTGAATATTGTACCTTCTGCGCATTACCCCGACATACTGACAGAAGATTATCCACTTGAAAAAATGGATGAAATCCTGACCGAAGTGACAGGGAAATATCCTATTCCGCTCAACCGTCTGGTGGCCGGAGGAATGTCGGCCGCGGGTACTCTGGCCATAAGATATGCGCAGTACGCTGAACAGGGGCGTCTGAAAAGCGGTATACACCTTGCCGGAGTGATGGCCGTTGATCCTCCCCTGGATTACGAGCGCTTCTGGAAAGAATGCCGCAGAAAAGTGGATCTGAATTTTCATCCCGCTGCGGTGGCGGAGGGCCGGATGATACTCAATCTTTTTGACTATCGATTTGGAGGAACACCCTATCAGAAACTCAGTGAATATCAGTCCGTTTCTCCTTTTTCATCTTCCGCCCCCGGAGGCGGCAATGCCAGATGGCTGCGTAAGATCCCTGTCAGGATTTATCATGAACCGGATGTGAACTGGTGGATAGAAAACCGCAGGCAGGATTACCACGGTATGAATTCCATTGATGCGGCAGCCCTCATTAACCAGCTTCTTATCAACGGCAACGCTGCAGCCGAACTGATCTCCACACATAACAGAGGATTCAGAGAGGATGGCACCCGTCACCCGCATTCCTGGAGCATTGTAGATGAGCCCGGGCTGATCGTCTGGTGTCTGAGTCTTTTCTGAGAAATCCCGCTTTTTGCTGATCTTTTCCCATTTCCCGGCTATATCTTTTTGTATTCTTTGTAACATTGCTGCAAAAAACAGCAGAAAAACAGATGTTATACCCCCATCATTAAAATTAACCGATTGACATGAGTTTACAAGGCAGCACATAAAAGTGCATTGAAAATCGCTAAATTCATGAAAAATTTGAACCGTAAACATAACACTCAAATGATATGAGCGATTTTTTGAAAAAGATCAAAAGCGTTTTTATTGTGAATGAAGCGGAAGGTTCAGGCACTGAAAATTCATCAGCCCAGGTTGTGAAATCTGAGCCGGCGACATCAGCACCACCCGGGCCGGCCGGAGAAAAGACCACCTCCGGCGGACAGTTTTATGATCTGCTGTTTGAGTCTCTGGAAAAGAATAATCAGGAAGGGTTTGATTATTTCGAATTCAGAAAATCGATTCAGAGTCTGTCCAGGCTTTCTATGGATGAGCCGACACGCTATCAGTCGGCCTATGCCGCCGCTCAGGCCATGGGAACATCAAAGGAGCGTCTGGTGGAAACAGCCGGTATTTATCTCGGTATCCTGAAACAGGAGGAGAAAAAATTCGGTGAAGCACTGGCTGCCCAGCGTGAAAAGCAGATCGGGGATAAAGAAAGGCAAATTACCGGTCTTGAAAATGAGCTGAAAGCTAAGACAGAAGAGATTGCCCGGCTGACAAAACAGATAGAAGACGGACAGGCGGAAGCAGAAAAACTCCGTACCGGAATAGCCGAAGCCGTTCAGAAGCTGGATGTCCGGAAAGAGGAGTTTAATTTTGCTTACCAGGACCTTTCTTCCCAGATCGGGTCTGATATCAGTAAAATAGGCGAATATTTAAAATAATGACAGACATAAATTCTTAAAATAAACAAAACAAATAACTATGGAACTACAGGAAATGAAGCCCAAATCCTTCTGGGAGAAACCCGAGGGTACGCTAGGAATGGTCTTTCTGGCTTCCGGAATTATCGCCGGGGGATATTTTCTCTATCAGGCACTGCCTTTTCTGATCACGCTGGCGTCCAATACCCTTTACCTGGCATTAATGCTTGTGGCTTTGGCGGCACTGGTTTATATGGTACTTGACTCTAAAATGAGAAACCTGGTTTTCTACATTTACAGGGGTATCATGAGGTGGATCACCGGAATTTTCATCCAGATTGATCCGATCGGCATCCTGAAAACCTATGTGGATGAACTCAGAAAGAATCTTGGGAAGATGAACCAGCAGATTACCCAGCTTAAAGGGCAGATGGTAAACCTGAAGACCATCATCGAGAACAATTCCAGGCAGATACAGACTGACCTGAGTCTTGCCAGTAAGGCCAAGGAAACAGACAAGCAGGCGCTTATGGTGCTGAAGGCCCGTAAAGCCGGACGTCTCAGAGAGTCTAACATGAAACTGGAAGACCTTTACCGGAAAATGGAGATACTTTACCGGGTGCTGGGTAAAATGTACGAGAATTCAGAAATCATGCTGGAAGATATCAAAGACCAGGTAATGGTCAAGGAACAGGAACGCAAGGCCATCCGTGCCAGCCACTCGGCGATGAGCTCCGCCATGAACATTCTTTCAGGAAATAAAGACCAGCGTCATATGTTTGATATGGCCCTGGAAAGCATTGCCGAAGACGTGAGTCAGAAAGTAGGGGAAATGGAGCGATTCATGGATCTTTCTTCCAACTTCATGAATTCCATTGACCTTCAGAACGGTATCTTTGAGGAAGAAGGCCTGGATATGCTTGAGAAATGGGAAAAGGAGGGCGTGTCAATGCTGCTTGGCAATGACAAGAAACTCCTGGTGTCCGGAAATACTGTAAGCGCCTCCAGACGTGAAGGCAATCAATACGATAAATTATTTGACAATTAATCATAACCGACTGTAAAATGAAAACACGATTAACGCCCTTTTCAAAATTTGTGATTACGATGGCTGTAGTAGCCGGTCTTTTCTTCGGAGGTAAGTGGATACTGGAAAATACAGGCTTCGGTCAGCAGCTGAAGTCACAAACGGAAACCGAAAGTACAAGTACAGCAGAGAGTCCTACGCTACCCGGATCAGAGAAAAGCACTTCTGATAACAGCGAAAACGAGGCTACCGCCGAAGGAGGTTCCGGATTTACCTATGTGGCTCCTGAGCCGATCAACGGTACGCTCAAAGGAGTGGTAGAGCTGGGTGCCAGTGGTTTTAACTCTTTTGTGGTAAGGATAGATAAAAATAAGAACTGGAAACTGGAGAAATTTGAGTTTGGCAACAGCCTGGTTACTGAAAACATGGCTACCGACGATGACGTCAGGATCGGTCTGAAGAAATATATCGGCACGATGCTGGATTATGGTGTCTCCGGGAAAAATATCCACTTTGTAGTGAGCTCCGGGGCTGCCAAGTCAGACGTTATTCCTGCGATCATTAAGGCGCTTAAGAGCCTCAATTACCAGGTAAATGTGGTAACTCCTGAGCAGGAAGGGGCATTGGCGTTGAAGTGTGTTTTGCCGAAAGACTATGAAGAAGAAGCTTTTGTAACCGACATCGGTTCGGGTAATACCAAAATATCCTGGCTTAACGGCAGTGCGATTTCAGCCCATGAAACTTATGGCGCCAAGTATTTCCAGAACGGCGTGGACGACGGAAAGGTCTACAATGAAGTGAAGAAGATCGCTTCAGAAGTGCCCGGCCTGAAACGCAAGACTTGTTTCATTATCGGTGGAGCCCCCTTCGAAATGGCAAAGAAAGTGCGCTCGGGAAAAGAAAGATATACGGTTCTGGAAGAGCCTGGATTCTATAAATTTGAAGATGCCAAGGGTAAAGCAGGGCTGAATATTTACAAAGCCATCAAGGCGGCTACCGGCACCGAACAGTTTGTGTTCGACTGGGATGCTAACTTTACGATAGGTTTTCTGTTGTCATTACCCTGATTCATCAGCGGCCCCGGAAGAAAAACCGGGGCCGCTTTCGTTTTATGGCTGATTTCAGTCGATCAGTTTTTTCAGAGCCGTATAGCCTGCGCCACTTTCAAGGGCTTCTTTTGCCATGGCGATACCTTCTGCATAGGTCAGGTCATTGGCCACACCCAATGCAACCCCTGCATTGGCTACTACAGCCGCTGTTTGTGCCGCTGTACCTTTGTTTTCCAGTACAGAGACAAGGATGTCGGCAGCTTCCTGAAGACTGTTGCCACCATGAAGCTCTTCCTGTAAAACCATCGGCAGGCCAATATCGGCAGGAGAATATTCTTCTTCCCGACCATTAGCTGCCAGTCTGAAATCTCCGGTAAGTGAAATTTCATCATAGCCGTCTTTGCAGTGGAGAATTCCGTAGCGGCTCACCGACCGGCGGAAAAGTTCATGATAGAGATCAAAGATAGCGAGGTCATAAACTCCGGTGAGCTGTTTTTTTACTCCGGCAGGATTCAGCAGCGGGCCAAGCATGTTGAAAAAAGTCTTGATCCCCAGTTCTTTGCGTATCGGACCTACGTGCCGCATTGCCGGATGAAAGAGGGGGGCGTGCAGGTAGCAGATACCGGCGGTTTCTATTTTATGCCTGAGATGATCCGGATCATTGGAGAATTTTACGCCGAGATGCTCCAGTACGGTGCTTGAACCAACGGAAGAAGAAACCCCGTGATTGCCGTGTTTGGCTACTTTGAGACCAGCACCAGCTACCACAAAAGACGCCGTAGTGGAGATGTTAAAGGTATCTTTCCCATCTCCGCCTGTGCCGCAGAGGTCGATAGGGTCAAATTCCGAAAGGTCGATTCTGACGGCCAGCTCCAGCATGGCTTCTCTGAATCCGCTCAGTTCATCCACGGTGATTCCCTTCATTTGTATACCCATCAGGAAAGCAGCCATCTGAGCCGGATTTATTTCTCCGCGCCCGATGGCAAGCAAAGCTTCCCTGGCTTCGGTTTCAGTCAGCGTCTGCCCCTGAAGGAGTTGATTAAGATATTTTTTCACAGTGCTTTGTTTTGAAATTTTATCAGAAATAGATTGTCAGCTTTTCATCCAGTTCTCCACCATTTTTACCCCATGCTGGGTCAGGTAGGCTTCCGGATGGAACTGAACCCCGCGGATATCGAACTTCTGATGGGCCTCAGCCAGCACATAGCCTTTTTCATCTACTGCCGTAATTTTCAGATCAGCGGGCATGGTTTCCGGAACGACGGTCCAGGAATGATAGCGACATACATCGAATGTGGTCGGTAGGCCACGGAACAGAAGCTCCTCCGGGTCTGTCACCTGGCATGATGTTGTTACGCCATGCAGCACCTCTCCCATATTGTGGAGTTTTGCTCCGAAAGCCTCTCCGATGGCCTGGTGACCCAGGCATACGCCGAAAATGCTCTTGGAGGAAGCATAGGTTTTGATCAGGTCGAGCATGATGCCTGCTTCTTCAGGAATGCCCGGGCCCGGGGACAGAAGAATCTTGTTATACTTTTCAACCTCCTCAAGGCTGATTTTGTCGTTTCGGAATACATCCACATTTCCACCGAGGTCCTTCAGGATATAAACCAGATTGTAGACAAAAGAATCGTAATTGTCGAGTACCAGAATTTTCATGATTGTTTTTTGGCTTTACCTTCTTCTGAGGCGATCCATGAAGGGTCGCGGGTTATAACTTTGATATATGCTGCTTTTCTGAATCTCAGGGCCGACCAGTCTTCATCTACGGCCACCATTCTTACACTTTCAAGGCCGAGTTTCCCGAGTTCTTTCCAGCCTGTGTCCCGGTTAAAATCACACTTATACTTCTTTGAAGTTCCTTTCGGATAAGCAAACCAGAGTATGGCGTCTCCTTCCAGTTTATCTTTCAGGAGGTCGGTCAGTTGATCTACTTCAGTCTGTCGGGTCACAAAAGCCATCACAAAGGGAACGGGTCCGTCCGGCAAGTCAGTGAGAATGGTGGTGAATTGACGGAATTCAGACAGCTGTTCCGAAAACTCCCCGGGGGCATTCAGGATAACCAGGTTTTTCTGATCCTTAAAATTCAGCTTCTTTAACAAGGGGTTCATCTCCGGGATATTTAAAGTTCATTGGCGGTCTGAATGGCCATTCGAAGCGCGCCAAGCTTATTATGTACTTCCTGCATTTCCGACTCGATGTCAGATTTGGCGACCACCCCCATACCCGCCTGGTAAAACAGGGTGTTGTTTTTGCTTAGGAAAGTTCTGATCGCAATGGCATGGTTGAAATTGCCGTCAAAATCCATAAACCCGATGGCGCCTCCGTAAATGCTGCGGTTGGTGGGCTCCAGTCTGTTAATGATCGTCATGGCATTGTGTTTGGGAGCACCCGAAAGTGTACCTGCCGGAAATGTATCAGCCACAAGTTGCAGCGGATTGGTACCGGCCGTCATTACACCTGTTACCTTGGAAACGAGATGAATAACATGAGAATAAAACTGTACTTCTTTGAAAACCTCCACTTTGACAGCATCAGCGCTGCGGGACAGATCGTTTCGGGCGAGGTCTACCAGCATAACATGCTCAGCAGACTCTTTGGGGTCGGCGTGGAGCTCCTTAGCCAGTTCGGCGTCTCTTATATCATCCCCTGACCGCCGGAAAGTACCGGCGATGGGATGTATTTCAGCCTGACCGTTTTTGATAAAAATCTGTTTTTCTGGAGAAGAGCCGAAGATGTGATAATCACCGCCATCGAAATAGAAAAGATAAGGAGAAGGATTGATGCTTCTCAGCGCGCGGTACACATTAAAATCATCTCCTTCAAATGATCTCGAAAACCTTCGGGAGGGAACGATCTGGAATACATCACCCCGGAGACAATGCTTCTGGCATTGGGTGATGATCTTTCGCATGTCTTCATCTTCGATATTGGTATGCTCTGTGTCAGAAGCCCTGAAATGTCCTGTCGAAATCTTGGGTGTTTTTACAAAAATTTCAAGGGTTTCAAGTCCGTTCTCCAGGGGCTTTTCGGTTTCTCCTTCCGGAGTGTAAGTGTGTTCGAAGAGATACATTTCATCTTTGAAATGATTGATCGCGATCACATAGCGGTAAACACGGTAGAGGATCTGAGGGATGGCGGTTTCCGGACTTTTTTCCTGTATTTCAATGTCTTCAAAGTATTCTACGGAATCATAGGTGATGTGTCCGAAAAGACCATTTGAGATAAAGGGATATTGGTTTTCCGGGGCCTTGAATTGCTGGCAGAAGTCTTTGAGTGTATTTGTTGCCTCTTTTCTGGACGAAAGGCGGTAGGTTTCGACATGGCCCCCGGGATAGCTCTCTGTTACCTCATCATTGTCGATTTTTATAAACGCCACCGGATCACAGGCAATATAACTGAAGCTGTTTTGCATGGCATGATAATCAGCGCTTTCAAGGATAACGGAAAAAGGATATTGATTCCTTAACCTCAGAAATATACTGACCGGGGTAAGCGTGTCGGCCAGTAGTTTTTTGTGCCGGGTAGTGATGGTGAAGTGTTTCTGGGAAATTTCACTTCGGGCATTTTCAATCATTATCTGTCAACCGGGTTTAATTGTTTCGGGCATAAAAAAAGCCTGCTGTGTGAACAGCAAGCCGCAAATTTCCTGAATATATTGCAAAGACTATACCGTTCAACCAAGGTCAGTTGAACGCCACCATCCGGTGTTAGCTATGCAATTGAATATTTTCATGCCGCAAATGTAGGAATGATTTTGAAATTACAAAACAGTTTCCCGAAAATTTGAAAAAAGAGGGCATGAGCCGGCAGACACCGGCTCATGAATGATTATTTCGCAGCAGCGTAACGCTCAGATACCGCCTCCCAGCTCACCACATTCCAGAATGTATCGATGTAGTCAGGGCGTTTGTTCTGAAACTTCAGATAGTAGGCATGTTCCCACACATCCAGTCCGAGGATAGGTGTACCCTGTACGTCAGCTACATCCATAAGCGGATTGTCCTGGTTAGGGGTGGAGGACACCGCAATGGAACCATCAGCCTTTACCAGCAACCAGGCCCATCCTGAACCGAAACGGGTAGCGGCAGCGTTTTTGAAAGCGGTTTTGAATTCATCAAAAGAGCCGAAAGTTTTATTGATAGCTTCAGCGAGTTCGCCGGAAGGAGTACCTCCGCCGTTCGGAGAAAGAATATTCCAGAAAAGATCGTGGTTGTAGTGTCCTCCGCCATTGTTACGCACAGCAGGTGAAAGCTTGCTTATTCCGGCAAGCAGTTCCTTCAGGTCTTTGCCTTCCAGTTCGGTTCCGGCAATGGCATTGTTGAGGTTAGTAACGTATGCGTTATGGTGGCGGTCATGATGAATTTCCATCGTGAGCGCGTCGAAATGAGGCTCCAGAGCGTTGTTTGCGTAAGGCAACGGTGCTAATGTAAAGGCCATGATATTGAAATTTTTAAGTTTAACTAATATATAAGGTAACACTTCACGGTGGAATTATGTTCGTTTGAATCCGGTTTTCGGGAAAAACTTATTTCCGCAGACCTTTGAAAAAGGCCTTGAGAAGGGCTTCGGAGGGGTCGGCAAGAATGCCGCTCAATACCTCCGTTTTGGGATGAATAATCCGGTGATTGACTAGTGAAAACCCCTTTTTTGGGTCACTGGCTGCATAAATGATCCTGTCGACCTGCGACCAGCTGAGTGCCCCGGCACACATAATGCAGGGTTCAAGGGTAACATACAGCGTACAGTTTTTCAGGTATTTCGCGCCGAGATATTGGGACGCCGCCGTGATGGCCAGTATTTCGGCATGTGCGGTAACATCCTGCAACTGCTCTGTCTGATTGTAGCCTTTCCCTATAATTTTTTTCCCTTCAGCCACAACCACAGCGCCAACCGGCACTTCCCCCCTTTCACCCGCCTCAGCGGCCAGCTGCAGGGCCTTGTACATGAAATATTCGTGAGAGAACAAGGGGAAAGATTCTTTCCTGAGCGGCATAACTGGTTTTTTTCGCAATGCTAAGGATTAATTTCCGGATTAAATAAGAAGCCCGGCATTTTTTCATTTTCTGAGGGAAAAACAAATGAAGCTATTCTTCCTGCCTTATTTTTCATTTATTTGCGTATCAATTTATTCAACCCGACGACATGGCAAAGAAAAGCACCTATCTGATCCCCTTTATATTTATTACCTTATTGTTCTTTTTGTGGGGGTTTGCACATAATCTCAACCCTATACTTATCCCGCATCTCAAAAAAGCCTGCCAACTGACAGACTATCAGTCGGCTTTCATTGACTCTGCATTTTTTATTGCCTATTTCGTGATGGCCCTTCCGGCAGGTATTTACATGAAAAAATACGGCTATAAGTCCGGTATCATCCTGGGGCTCATCATTTTTGCGGCAGGGGCATTTTTATTTTACCCCGCAGCCAATACCCGGACTTTCGCACTGTTTCTTTTTGCATTGTTTGTCATAGCAAGCGGGCTGACGTTTCTGGAGACCGCTGCCAACCCTTATGTGACGGTGCTGGGTGATCCTGCCACTGCTACACAGCGGCTTAATTTCTCGCAGGCATTTAATGGCCTGGCTGCTACGCTTGCTCCTCTGCTTGGAGGCATCTTCATTCTGTCCGGTAAAAAACTGACCGAAGCAGAACAGGAGGCCATGGGGCCGGGACAGTTGGATGCTTACCTGCTGGAAGAGGCCTCTTCGGTTAAGATTCCTTACCTGATCATCGGTCTGGTGGTGCTGCTGGTGGCCCTTGTGATCTGGCGAATCAGCCTGCCGGAAATACAGGAAGAAAGTGACACCGTCGGAGAAAACAGCGGGCGGCACATCCTTAAAAACCGGAACCTGCTGCTGGGTGTTGCCGCACAGTTTTTTTACGTAGGCGCGCAGGTGTGTATCTCCAGTTTCTTTATCAGGTTTCTTGAAAAAACGGCAGGGATCGAAGAAAAGGCTGCTGCCAATTACCTGGCTGTTGCGCTCCTGAGTTTTATGCTCGGAAGATTTATCGGGACATTTATCATGCGGTATGTGGCCCCCCATCGCCTGCTGTTTATCTATAGTTTTCTGAATATTGTTCTGCTGCTGACCGCTATTTTTGTCGGAGGGCAGGTGTCCATCTATGCCCTGATCGGCGTAGAGTTTTTTATGTCTATCATGTTTCCCACCATTTTCTCTCTGGGGCTGCACGGGCTCGGAGCACAGACCAAACTGGGCTCATCTCTGCTGATCATGTCTATTGTTGGTGGTGCTATATTCCCGGTTATCATGGGTCGTATTTCAGACATCAGCAGTATTCAGACGGCTTATATTGTTCCGGCACTTTGTTTTGTCGTTACCCTCTATTTTGCCTGGAAAACGACGGCAAAAGATGCTGTCAGTGTACAGGGGGGACACTGACAGCACTGGTTTAAAAAAAATCAGCTGAGGCTGGATAGGAGCAGGAAAGGCAAAAATAGACACCAAAGTCAATGACAATGGTGTCTGCTACACTTTTACCTCTAAACCGGGCCCATGACGTACATCTTTTCCAATGTAGGCACGGGACTTCCTCCTTCTTTCTCAAGTGTAATGGCAAATGCGGCTACGTTGCCTGACGAAGCCTTCATTTTTAATATCTTTCCTTCAAATTGCGGGTCAACTACACCCATGTCCACGGGAGTGCCGTCAACGATGGTCCAGAGTTGGTATTGGTTACCGGGTGCGGGTGTGGGCAGATTCAGGACATTAAGGGTTACTTCCTGGTTTTTCTGGTTCCATAAAATGTCTGCGGCGCTTTCAGGCGAGATTTCCTTGCCGGCCAGTTTGATGACCCTGATGTCGGGGTTTTTATAGAAGGCCAGTAATTCGCTGTCGGTAGCATTCCGTTTTTCCAGTTCGTTGATACGGACATTGAGTTGAGCGGTGTTTTCCCTGATCAGCGTATTATCATAATACTGATATCCTGCCAACAGGGCAATAAGAATGGCTGCGGCCACAGAAATCTTGCTCCACAGCGGAACAACTTTCGTCTCTGCGATGTTTTCCTGAGCCTCATCGCCGGAGGCTTCCTCAAAGTTCATCCGGCTGAAGATTTTTTCTTTGAGACCGGCCGGGGGCGTTTTTTCATATAAGCTTGTGTAACGCCCGATGGCATCTTCAAGTTTGAATAACTCTGTTTTGATTTCCGGGTAAATGTGCGACATACATTTCACTTCCTGGGTCTCCTGGCTGCTCGTTACACCGACAACGTATTCCTCAAGAATTCCGGAATGGATATATTCACTGATGTTCATAATTCGAAATAATTTTTAAGTTCCTGAAGGGCCACCCGGATCCTGGACTTTGCCGTTCCCAATGGAATTCTCAGCTTTTCAGCGGCTTCTTCCTGGGTATATCCCTGGAAATACACCAGATCAACCAGATCTTTCCGCTCCGGCTTCAGCACCAGCAGCAGCTCTCTTATACCGATATGAGCAACCTCGCCCGACTCAGAGATGAACTTGTCCACCCTGCCGGTTGATTCACTGATATTCTCCATAAAAATATTCTTTTCTTTTCTCAGGAGATCGATGGAAGAATTCCTTGCAATGTTGATCATCCACGTGAACAATCTTCCCCGCGAAGGATCGAATTCATTGATTTTTCTCCATATTTTCAGGAATACTTCCTGCATGACATCCTGTGCTTTTTCTTCATTGTTGAGTATCTTGAAGATGGCTCCGTAAAGTGCCGCCGAATAGTTGTCATAAAGGTGCTCGAAAGCTTTCCTGTCATTTCTTTTTAAGGAGATTACCAACGATTCTTCAGTGTAATGATTAAAGTCCGTTGCCAAAATCTTATTGCGTTTAGAGGTTAATTAACAGCAAGACCATACGCTTAACCGTATTCCCGGGCTTATTGTTATACTATGTACGGAAGCAAAGAGGTTTTGGATGAGAAGAGAGTGAAATTTTCATAAAAAAAGCCCCCGGAAGTATTCCGGAGGCTTCAGAGCTATACAATTCTTTTTATTTTTTATGAGACACGTGAGGTAATACCCTGTCTGCCAGTTTTCCGATGGTGAGCCCCTGAACAATAATGGAGAAGACCACTACAAAGTAAGTTGTAGCAATAATAAGCTGATAGTAAGGGCTTTCTCCTGTTGACAGTGCCAGGGCTATGGAAACCCCGCCTCGCAGCCCGCCCCATACCAGGATTTTGATGGTACCCTGGCTGAACTTCTTTTTGAAGGGTATGAAGAGTGTAGGCAGCCAGATGGAAATAAATCTGGATAAAAGTACCACAATGATACAGATGATTCCGACACTCCAATAGCTGATAATGTTCGGGATGAGGAGCAGTTCGAAGCCGATGAACAGAAAAAGGACGGCATTCATGATCTCATCGATCAGTTCCCAGAATTTGTTCAGATAATCTTTTGTAACGGCTGAGGTAACCGCTTTCTTGCCATAGTTCCCGATCATGATTCCGGCAGTTACCATGGTAAGCGGACCGGATATGTGTATGGCCGTGGCGATGAGATAGCCTCCCATCACAACAGAAAGTGTGATGAGTACCGAAACGATGTAATCGTCGATCCCTTTCATGGCATTGGAAGCTGTGTATCCGAGTAATATTCCGACAATGAATCCCCCGGCAGCTTCTTTTATAAGGAGCCAGGATATGGAAGTAAAAGTCAGCTCCACCTGGGAGTTCTGGGCAATCTGAAGAATAACGGCAAACACCACAACGGCCACCCCGTCATTGAAAAGAGATTCCCCGGCCACTTTGGTTTCAAGTGATTTTGGTACTCTGGCTTTCTTGAGGATACTGAGTACGGCTATCGGGTCAGTGGGAGAAATGAGCGCCCCGAATAAAAGACAATAGATCAGCGGAACTTCCAGACCCGTGAACGGAAATATATAAAACAAAAGTATTCCGACAGTAAAAGTGGATATAATCACACTGACGGTAGAAAAGACAATGACCGGCAGGCGTTGCTCCCTGAGGTCGGCGATGTTGATATGAATTCCTCCGGCAAAAAGCAGGAAATTCAGCATGGCACCCATCAGAATTTCAGAGAAATCAAACTTTCCGATAAGGCTGGAAAACCCACTGAGTGTTTTCGGAAAAATATTGCCGAAAATAACCAGGAATGCAGAAACCACCATAGCGATGACCATCACTCCGATGGTAGAAGGCAATTTAAGATAGCGCAGATTCAGATAGGCAAAAAAGGAGGCTAATACGATCAGGATAGAAAAAGAATAATATAACTCCATCGTTTGTTTATGAAGGGATTAAATAGTTGATAAATAAAATTAAAAAGAGGGAAACTACCTTAAGGTGCAGTAAAAACTGCTTACCGCAAAAAACAGGCGGGCTTAAAAACGGGTCGGCAACCAAACCCCTCCTTAACAAAACTAAGGATTTTTAAGGAAAATTCCCAGCGGCAACGATAAAATCCCGTATAAAGAAACGGAGTCCGCGGATTTTCCGTATTTCTTTCCGGACACATTCCGATGTTTATCCCGATATTTGCGTACCGGGCAGGCCAGGTGGTAAAAACGTTGCTCCGGTTACAATGGCAGGAAGGGGGCGATCGTTTAAAAGTTGGGAGGGGCTCCTTCCCGAAAAAGGCAACCATCCCTTTTTTAAAAGAAACTAATTTATGTACAGATCATTTGTTTTTCTGCTGATTGTTTGGGCAGGAATGAGTTTGAAGGCGGCGGGACAAACCCAGCCTACGGTTGAGACCATCAGAGAAGGGGAGGAAGAGCCAAAACCCGAAGAAAAGGAAAAACCTGTATTTTTTGAGCAGCCCAGGCCCGCCTGGAAAGATAAGCTCCATTACGGAGGTAACATCTGGCTGGGATTTTTCGGGTCATTTTATCTCGACGCTTCTCCCATGGCCGGATATGAGGTTACCAATAAGGGCACGATTGCGGGGCTCGGGGCTTCTTTTATATCCCAGGGGAGAGACTTTATGGCCGGGCCAAGGTTTTTTGTGAGACAAACCATATGGAGGCCGGTGTTTGTTCATGCTGAATACGAACTGATGAACGCGCCCTCCTATTATTTCTACGATTATATTGAGCAGCCTGTCGGTTCTCCGATTGTCAGAAAGTGGGGCGGCTCTCCATTAGTGGGTCTCGGCGTTTATACCAACTTCAGAGAATCCAGGGGATCTTTTCTTTCAGTAATGTACAATCTGGGCTATCCGAATTCCGGCTTTATCAGCCCGCAGCGGCTGGGGAGTACCAATTCGCCTCTGGCGCTGAGATTCGGGTTTTTCTTCTGAAAAAACGACCTTTTCGCAGATTTTATGACGATAAAATCAGTCCAATGATCGTATGGCAGGTTAGTCCTGATGTCCGGAGCGAATCCTGTCAGATCAATCTAAGGCCGTCCGGCTTGATCGGGGGTATGTTACGGATCTGAAAGCCGTTGCGGTGGATCGGAGAACGCGGCAAACTTACATCAATGAATCTGTTTTACAGATTTAAGGTTAAAGAGTGCGTTTCCTGTATATCTGATAACAGGGGAGTCTTTCAATGCAAAGAGACAATTCATCTGGTCGCCCGATACTTTGACGAATAAACCGTCCTTTCTGAATTCCGGAGGGAGATCTCCGCAAGGGATTACGAAGGTTTTTTCAGAGGACAGCGTTGTTTCCTTAAACGGATCAAGGTTCAGCATGTAAAATTCCCTGTCATACGGTGAAGGTAATCTGTTATTCCCGGTGGTTTTTTTTACGCTGGCCATATGGTCAGTATACGACTTTTCAATGGTACCTTCGGGACATGCAGTAAAGCTGTAATTGCATTGGATGATTGGGTTTTTATCCCATTTAGATGAGGCGCAACCTGAGAGGCAGGAGACTGAAAGCAGTACAGCAACACACTTTAAAAAGCTCATCATAAAATCTTTAAAGGTTGGAACTGTATCTATGATCCTGTTTTTCAGTCAATAGTTGTACCGGCCTTCTTTCAGAGGTCTTAAAATGAAGCACTGAAAACGAATGTATAAAAGCTCTGCCAGGGAGTATCAGGGGGTATATTTATGAATCCGGCAAAAGGAAACCTTTCATTGCCGTTTTTGCAGGCCGATAAATTGTTGGGCTTTTTGGCAACATTCCTGGAAATGTGTTCGGGGTATTTTAATACAAAAGCTTCCTCCGATTGCTTTTCAGGCAAATGATCAGAGAATAATGGTTCTGTTTCCAAAGATAAAAACTCTGTCGTTCAGCACGAGTTTGAGCGCCTTGGTAAGGACCATTTTTTCAACGTCTTTCCCTTCTCTTGACATGTCTACCGCCGTGTAACGGTGATCTACTTCTTTGATATCCTGCGCAATGATCGGACCTTCATCCAGGTTGTTGTTGACAAAGTGGGCAGTAGCCCCTATGATTTTCACTCCCCGCTCATAGGCCTGACGATAAGGATTGGCGCCAATGAAGGCCGGAAGAAAAGAATGGTGGATGTTAATGATCCTGTCCGGGTATTGTTCCACAAACCCTGGAGAAAGTACCCGCATGTATTTGGCCAGGACCAGAAATTCAGGTTTATACTGCCCGATAACCTGGAGCATAAGCGTTTCGTGCTCTTCCCGGGTACGGTTTTCATGAGAAACGAAATGGAAAGGAATGCCGAATTTGCTGACAAAGGGCATCAGACTGTCGTAATTGCTGACCACCGCCAGGATATTGGCTTCCAGCTCACCGAAATAGTATCGGGTAAGCAGGTCTGAAAGACAGTGGTGTTCTTTGGTTGCCAGAATCACCACATCTTTTTTCCGTTTGGGATTGATCCGGAAGGTGATGTCTTTGTTAGGTACCTTTTCCCGCAGTTCAGACAGTATCTTTTCGGGAGAGGTACTTTCTCCGTTATCGACAAACTCAGTGCGCATAAAAAACTGACCCGAGGGGCTTACATATTCATCCTGACGGATGATATTGCAGCCATTGGAAAAAAGGACAGACGCGACATGCAGGATCAGGCCTTTGGCGTCGGGGCCGTCCATCAGTAGGATATGCTTGTTCATGGGTTTTTACTTTTTCCGGAAGAAGACGGTAATGGCCACACCCTCGAAACCAAAATGCTGCCTCAACTGGTTCTGCAGAAAGCGCTCGTAAGGTTCTCTGATGTATTGCGGAAGATTACAGAAAAACACAAAAGTAGGCGAAGGCGTAGGTAGCTGAATGATGTACTTGATCTTGATGTGCTTGCCTTTCAATGCCGGGGGCGGGGTTTTCTCAATCACCGGCAGCATCGCTTCATTGACTTTCGAGGTTTGTACCTGCACTTTACGGTTTTCATAAACCTCCATGGCTTTTTCGATGACCTGGAAAATCCTTTGCTTTTCGATTACTGAAGCAAAGATCACGGGCATGTAGTTCATTGGAGCCAGCCTGTCAAGAATCTCTTTTTTCATCCTGTCGGCTGTTTTAGAGTCTTTTTCCACCAGATCCCATTTATTGATCATCAGTACGATCCCCTTTTTCGCATTGTGCGCCTGGGCAATGATGTGGATGTCCTGGGATTCGAGTCCTTTTTCTGCATCCAGAAGGATCACACAGACGTCAGAGTTGTCCAAAGCCTTGATAGAACGGAGGACAGAATAGAATTCGATGTTTTCGTTGACTTTTGCCTTTTTTCTGATTCCGGCTGTATCGGTGAGGATAAAATCCTTGCCAAACATTTTGTAGCGGGTATCGATGGAGTCACGGGTGGTCCCCGCAATATCGGTGACAATGCTTCGGTCTTTGCCCAGCAGGGCATTCAGGAAAGAGGATTTTCCGACGTTTGGTCTTCCGAGGATCGCGATTCTCGGAACCCCTTCATGGGGATATTCTATGCCTTCTTCTTCAAAATGAGAAACCACCGCATCCAGCAGGTCGCCGGTGCCTGAGCCGTCCATGGCAGAAATAGGATAGATGTCGCCTATTCCCAGCGCATAAAATTCAGGGGCAATAAGGCTCTGGCGTTCAAAAGTCTCGGCCTTATTGGCTACGATATAGATAGGTTTTTTGGACCGTCTGAGTACATTGGCGAAGTCCTTGTCGAGGTCAGTCAGTCCGGTCATGGTGTCAACCACAAAAAGGATAACGCCTGCTTCCTCAAGGGCCAGTTCCACCTGCTCACGGATGGCATCTTCAAAAGTGTCTTCCGATCCGACGACGTACCCGCCGGTATCAATAACGGTAAAGAATTTCTCTGTCCAGCTGGCCTGTCCGTAATGGCGGTCACGGGTCACGCCGGGCATATTATCAGTAATGGCTACGCGCTCTTCTATCAGTCTGTTGAATAATGTAGACTTGCCTACATTGGGCCTTCCTACAATGGCTACTATGTTTGACATATCGTTGTTTTGCCCTGAAACGGGGCGGATATTATAAATAATTAAAAATCAAATGCTTGAATCTTCGAAAAAGGATGCAAAGATACGGATTTTAAGTGAATTGTTAAAATCGAAACGAAAATCCATTTCAAAATGCACCACTTTCCGGACATTGTTTTATTAAAGGTAATATTTCAGCAAATAGTTCGGGCCGCTAAGGGTTTATACGGAAAAATAAGCCGTAAAAGCCGGATTTTACCAGTCTTATGAGGATTATCACAGGTTTGCCGGACACTTCCCGTCCGGATTCAGAGGATCGATTTAATTTCCTGATAGGAAATCAGAAGGATAGCCAGTACGGCAATCAGCAGACCGAATGCATTGAGCCGGCTGATTCTTTCCCTGAAAAAGAGCAATGCCACCAGGGTTGAGCCGAGAATGACACCAATATTGTAAATAGGATAAACAAATGCCCCACTGTTAGAGAAATACCCAAGGGCGAGTAAAAGAAAGTAAAAGGAAAGGAAATTGGGAATTCCCAGGGTTATTCCGGCCACCACACTTTTCCATTCCGGTTTTTCCCGGCCTTTTAGCATCCGGAATCCAAGAATCAGGAATCCGCTGAGGAGCGCGCCGGAGATCATCACAAGCGTAACCGGTATGGCTTGCTCAGGGTTGGGAATGTAATGAATGTTCAGAAAATTAATGACCGTATTGGTAATACCATACATAAGGAAAACGGACAAGGTAACCCCGCCCGAATACCAGAAAGATTTTAACCGGAAGGGCTGCTTTTGGCCGTCAGAAGGTTTGTAGGTGGCGGTTGCCACGGCTATAAGTGCCATAACCAGTCCGGTGTAATTCCAGAAGTCGAACACTTTGTTCTGGCTTTTGAAGATAAAAAGACTGAAAAATACCGGTATGACAAGGGAAATATTATTGGCCAGGGAGGTGACAGTCATGCCCACCTGCTGGGTGGAGATGCCCGATAAAATAAATGTGACGATAAACCCGACCCCTAAAGCCAGGCAATACCAGGTCCAGTTTTCGCTCAGGTCAAGATTGAAATGCTGCCCTTCAGGCATCAGAATGAGTCCTGTCAGAAAACAAAACGGGTAATTCAGCACAATGGCCTGAAAAGTATTGACATTGTATTTCGGGAATATCCTGAAATTGACAAGGAGCAGTACAGAAAGAAGAATACTTCCAATGAGATAGGTCATGGTTTGTTTATTTTAGATATCCGGCGTAGGTTTCACATTCCCGGATCAGCATCTGCTGGTAGCGGGTGTTGCGGTAAGTCGTTTTCAGTTTTTCAAAGAATGTTCTGAATGCCGGCAGTTCTTTGCGGGTCATCTGGTCAAAGTAGGCATCCAGATCTTCTTTTTCATAGGTGTCGGGTCGACCGGAATAGTATTTCATCAGGTACTGATTGCGTTCGCAAAGTGCGCCTGCATAACATATCCGGGCTCCGGCTTCAGGCTCCGGACCTGCTTTCAGGGCCTTTTCAAAATAGAGTCTGGCGTTTTCGGTGGTATAATAGCTGTCTTTTTTGTCACCGGTGTATTCCATTTCATAGCTGCTTTTTTCTCTTCTGATGAGCAGCCAGGCGCTGCCATGATAGCTAAGATTATAAGTACCCACACCAAGGGTGTACCAGGCTTCTGAATTTTCAGGGTCGCTGAGGGTAAGGGCTTTTGCTTCTGCCATTTTTTGGAGGAAGGTAATCGGATTTTTCCCTGAAGCCGGTTGAGAGAGGATTTCTTTGGGATTTTCCCTGAAATAGTCATTAAATCCGGCTTCTTCCAGCTTGGCTGCCGGAACAGTCGCCATGACGGCGGCAGCGGCGGCATAATCTTCGTCTGCGGTAAGTCTCCGGGCCAAAGCAAGGTTCAGGTCAACGGCGCTGAGTCCTGCCAGTTTCACCAATTTTTCCTCCGTTTCGTTTTCAGGCTTAAAGGCCAGTACCTTTCTCAGGAATGTCGCTGAGCAGGTGTCAATGTATTTCTCCTGGTGTTCGCTGAACTGGTAACCATACTCCCGGGGTGGCAACGCGGCAACACAGGCTGCCAGAAAAGCTTTTATATAACTTGGGGGGAGGGTATTCCCTTCGGATTTTTCCGAACAAGAACTGAACCAGCCGCTTTTTTTCTTTTCAGCCGGTGCTGAGCCTGTATAGTAAGCCGCCAGCTTTCCGGCAGCGTTGACCAGAATGAGGTTATCTCTGAAATTACCGGCGGATTTCAGTTCCTGCAGTTTGTTTACAATAAATGTTTCATTTTCCGCAGATCGGATACTACCCGCGAGCTCGATTTCCAGAAAAGCCATTTGCCTGAGGAGATACGGGTTATTTACTTTCCCGTTTTTAAGGGTCCGGATGTATCCGGTTGCTGCTTCGGGGTCTTTATCCAGATAAGAGAGATAGGCGGCGGCAGCCAGCCAGAAATGGTCTGAAGGGGTCTTTTTTTCAGAGATCACTTTCCTGATAAAATCATTCAGATCCTTAAGATAGGTGGTAGCCTTTTGTTCTGCCGCTTTGACTTTTGTCTTGTCCAGGTTATAATTTTCATCAAGAAATTCCCCGAAAATATTGTAAGAGCTGGCATTGTGTGACACAAAAAAGTTGTATTCATTTTTGTTGATTTCCCGGGCTGCGATCAGCTCAAGCATAGGATGCGCGGGGTTGATGTCGTAGATTTTCTTCATGAGATTAAGGCCATCCTGGAAGGGCTGAACTGCCCAAAGGGCATAAACAGAGGCTTTTTCGTCGTTGTTTCGGCAGAACTTCAGGGCCTCTTCAAAGTAAGGTTTCTCAAGACGTCTCACACTCAGGTCCGCCTGATAACGCCTGGAGGGGACGGTTTCGAATACCCGGGCAAAATGATAAACGGATTCGGCCGTTTTCCCGCGCCGCATCAAGGCACCGGCTTTGCGTGCAGCTGCCCAGCCGCTGATAAAGGTTTTCTGCTCAAGCGGCAGCACCAGTGCGTCAAAGTCTTTGAGTGCTTCAGCATATTTTCCGGTCATATCGGCCAGTTTCACAGCCTGAAACGCATATCTTTCCCTGATGAAGGGGTCTTTTGCCGTCTGATAATTTTCCTTGGCGAGGACATACAGCTTTTGCAGTGCCAGGGTGTCAGCAGGCGGACTCTCCTCCCAGAAATTTACCTTTACCGGAGAATTTTTGTCTGCCTGTCCGCAGAAGACCAGGTAAGCGGCTGCTTCCGTATGCCCCAGGGATTTTACCCTGGAGGCCAGCCATTCAGTCCCCTGTTTTTCATAAAGACCTTTCCGGATATCCTCAAAGCTGACTTTATCCCGGAGATAGGCTTTCCAGGAATCTATGTTAACGGAATCATCAAAAGCTACATTTTCGGTATATCCGTAGATATCGCCATTCAGATAGAGGGGAGTAAAACGGTACGCCTCTGTATTTTCGGGTGTTTTTGCGTTCTCAGGATAAAAAAGGCTGTAAAACTCACCAAAGTCAATAGGCATAGGTCCACAGGCCATCAGCAGTAATATGGCGAGAATTCTTACAGATCTTCTAGTGGCCGGAGAAAACTTTTTCCAGCTGTTCAGACGGATAATTTCTGAGAACTTTTTCATGGATGTGATAAAGGATAATGTCTTTCTTTTTTGTCAGTTTTGTTGCTGCCAGCTTCCTGATTTTCAGGAGGTCATGGGTGTTGGCCTGTTCATGTCTGAACAGGTCCCCGGGTCGGAACGAAATCCCGGAGAGGACTGTATCTTTTGAACAAACAAAAATAGCAGGATTCGGAGTCTTTTTCAGCAAACCATCCTGAATTAAATGAGAAGTGCCGGTGTCTTTCAAAAAACACAGAAAGGTACTGTTTCTGTAGACAAGCGTCTGCTCAAAAACCGGAAGGGCGATATCGAGCGGAACGGGATAAGTCCCGGCCTTGTCAAAATAGCCGGCAATAGCAGCCGGATCGAACAAAGAATTGTGTGTGCGGACGTCTTTCCAGTCACCGGTGTTATACAGCATGAGCGAGCCGCTTTCTACCGGCGGAATACCGGTAATGTCCGGAAATCTGATCTGATGCAGTCTGATGGTGACGGATAGCTTTTTGTCGCCCGGCAATTTCTCTTTCATTTGGCGCAGGAGCCGGAAGTACTTTCCGCGGGTGCTGACAGACCAGTCGCAATCCAGTTGGATCTCATGGAAAGTAAGCTGATGGCGACTGCAGAGGGCTTCGATTCTCTTCAGAATATTTTCTGCCAGCACGTCCGGAGAAGTTTTCCCGCTGAAAGTTCTGTTGGTAATGAAAACGGTGGGAATTATTTCCTGGGTCGGAATTGTTCTGATTATAATCTCGGCTTTAGGCATAGCTCCGGCGCCCGACGGATCAAGATCTACATCGAAAAAATGCAGATAAAGTCTGGTCACTTGCAGCTTTTCCAGGTAGTTCTTCTCCTCAGGGCTCAGTTCAAAGACTGTTTTCCAGTGGTAGAAGGCCCTTCCGGCCATAGGCTCCTCTTCTGTATTACGGCAGGTGGTACAGAGAAGGGCCAGGAGGCAGAAAAGGCTCTGCCGGAAGAGTTTCAGCATAAATGATAATTTTGAGGTTTTAAATCTAATCGATTTTAGAGACATTTGCGACGTTTTAACAGAATGTCGGATCAATATTCAGATAAACAGGCCTACGGGTTTCAGGCTTTTCTCCGGATACGCCGCGGAACTTTCAGCCTTACGGTATGAAAATATACTTTACCATACTCCGCTATGCCGGAGACCTCAGGCGTTTCATCGTTCCTTTCGTTTTTACCTCGCTCATTGCCGGGGTTTTCGGTGTGCTCAACCTGGTTTTACTTAAGCCCCTGCTTGATATTCTCTTCGGACAGGTAGGACAGGAAAAAATACAGGAGATGGCCTCAACCCCGCTTTCCTGGAATCCTATTGAATTTTTTAACAGAACTTTTGCGGGAATATTGCTGGAAGCCGGAAAGTTTCAGGCATTGAAATTTGTATGTATCGCTATTATTGCGGGTATTGTGATTTCCAATGTTTTCAGGTATCTCAGTCTGCGCCTGCTGGAAGGGTTTAAGGTCAACATGGTGGCTAATTTACGCCAGGCGGTTTTCGGGAAAGCGATCGGACTCAACCTGGGCTTCTTCAGCAATGAAAGAAAAGGGGACCTGATCTCCAGGATCATGACGGATGTTCAGGAGGTAGAGAATTCGATTGCCAATACTTTCTCGGCAGCTATCAAAGAACTGATCCTTCTGGTTTCATACCTGATCACTTTGTTTGTGCTTTCCTGGCATCTGACACTCTTTGCCCTGATCATTATCCCGCTTACCGGCGGATTTTTGGGGGTGACTCTCAAGCGGATGCGACATAATGCCGGGGACAGCCAGGAGCGTCTGGGGAATCTTATGAGTCTGATGGACGAGGCTTTCGGAGGGATGCGGGTGATCAAAGCCTTTGTGGCGGAGGGGTTTATACAGAAAAAATTCAGAAATGAAAATCAGGCTTACAAGAGATCACTTTTTGCATATGCTGCCAAAAGAGAACTGGCTAACCCGTTTTCTGAAGTGATAGGGGTTTCGATGGTGGCTGCGCTGCTTTTGTTTGGCGGCAGCCTGATTCTGGACAATAACAGTACATTGGAAGCTTCTGCCTTTATTGCTTATATCGCGCTCTTTTCACAGGTGGTTCGTCCCGCTAAAGAAATTGCACAGGCTTTCAGTACCGCACAGAGAGGTCTGGCTTCAGGACAACGGGTCCTGGATCTGATCGGCCAGCGTTCAGAAGTGACAGACGCTGTTCATCCTGTTGAAGTGCAGGGTTTTGAGCAGGCCATCGAATTCAGCCATGTGGATTTTGCTTATGAGAAGGATCTGCCGGTATTAAAAGGCATCGATTTCCGTCTTGAAAAAGGCAAAACACTGGCACTCGTGGGTTCTTCGGGCGGAGGGAAATCTACTATAGCTGACCTCATCCCGCGGTTTTATGATGTTACTGCCGGCGAAATCACTTTTGATGGCGTAAATGTGAAGGACATTTCACAGCATTCACTCAGAAGTCAGATGGGTATAGTTACTCAGGAGCCCATTCTCTTCAATGACACCATTTTTAATAACATCGCCTTTGGCTTTGATGTACCGGAAACCTCAGTGATGAGAGCCGCGAAAATTGCCAACGCCCATGATTTTATTATCAGCCAGCCTCAGGGGTATCAGACAGTGATCGGTGACCGGGGTACCAAGCTGTCGGGAGGACAGCGCCAGCGTCTGTCTATCGCCAGGGCCATTTTGCATAATCCACCCATTCTGATCCTGGATGAAGCTACGTCGGCACTCGACACCGAATCAGAAAAGCTTGTTCAGGAAGCGTTGCTTCACCTTATGAAGAACCGGACCACCCTGGTCATTGCCCACCGGCTCAGCACCATTCAGACCGCGGATGAGATACTGGTCGTTCATCAGGGCAGGATTATAGAACGGGGAACTCACGACAGTCTGGTCGCCATCTCAGACGGATTTTACCGAAAGCTGGTGTCCATGCAGGAGTTGGGCTGAAAAGTTTCCCGAAGGGATTCTTTACAGTTCCGGCGGCAATGTTTTACCGGCCATGGGGTTTTGCAGACCACTTATCCGCGTATTGGGGCATTGGAGGAAAATTGATGTGGCAGGGCCTGAATAAACGCTATTTTTGTTTGAGTAACGACTAATGCCTTAGCAATGAAGATCATCGAAACCCGGGACATTTCAAAACGGTATATTATGGGGGCAGAAGTGGTAGATGCCCTTAAGAGCATTTCCATTTCAATTAATAAAGGGGAATATGTAGCCTTTATGGGACCTTCAGGTTCAGGTAAGTCCACCCTGATGAATATTATCGGATGCCTGGATTCTCCCACAGCAGGAACGTATATTCTGAATGGAAAGGATGTAAGCAGTATGTCTGAAAATGAGCTTGCGGAGGTACGGAATAAGGAGATTGGTTTTGTTTTCCAGACTTTCAACCTGCTTCCCAGGCAATCATCCCTTGAAAATGTGGCATTACCTCTTATTTATGCGGGGTATAGCAAAACGGCCCGTACAGAAAAGGCCCATAAAGTACTGACCAGCGTAGGCCTGGGTGAAAGAGCCTTACACAAGCCCAATGAACTTTCCGGAGGGCAACGTCAGCGTGTGGCCGTGGCAAGAGCACTGGTGAATGATCCCAGCATTTTACTTGCCGATGAGCCGACCGGTAACCTGGATACCCGGACATCCTACGAAATCATGGAGCTTTTCAACGAAATCCATGCAAAAGGGAATACCATTATTATGGTGACGCACGAAGAAGATATTGCCATGTATGCCCACAGGATTGTCCGTTTGCGGGATGGTCTGATAGAGTCAGATGTGATCAACCCCAACCCCACAAACCCAAGAGAGCAGGCTGAAAAACTGAAAGAGAAAATAAAGGAGTGATCTGTTCGTTCTAAATTCAGTTATAAACGTAAACTACAACAAAATTTAAAACGGCTGTTTTATGAAAAGATTATTTCTCACCCTTTTTACCGGTTTGCTTTTTACATCCTTAAGCCAGGCTCAGAACGCTCCTCAGAGCCCTCTGGTATCTTCAGAAAGTGCTAATGTGAAGATTTCCTACAGTCAGCCTTCCAAGCGCGACCGTGAGATTTTCGGAGGACTGGTACCTTTTGGCCAGGTATGGCGTACAGGCGCCAATATGGGTACCGAGGTTACTTTTGCCAAAGATGTAAAGTTTGGGGATAAGGCGGTTAAGGCAGGTACTTACACCTTGTTCAGTATTCCCGGAAAGGAAGAATGGACGGTGATCCTGAATCCTGAGCTTAAGCAGATGGGATCTTCCAATTACGATAAGATCAAAGATAAGAACGTGGCAGAGGTAAAAGTGAAACCGGCAGCAGCAGCTTCTGTAGAAGAGAAGCTACTGATCGGTTCAGACGACAAATCCCTTACCATCAGCTGGGATAAGACGAAGGTAAGCGTGCCTCTGAAATTCTGAAAATGAAATGATGGAATAAACAAGAAAGGGCCTTTTCGGGCCCTTTCCCGTTTTATGGTGTCTGCACTTCAGGAAACCACATTCTGCGGGGAGCCGGCCAGAAACGCTTCAATGTTTTCTGTAACAATCTGAATAAGTTTTTTTCTGGCCTCCAGCGTAGCCCAGGCGATATGCGGGCTGATTTTACAATTCCGGGCAGTAAGAAGGGGGTTTCCGGTCTGAGGCGGCTCCACAACCAGTACATCCAAGGCCGCTCCGCTGATAACACCATTGTTGAGGGCATCTGCCAGCTCCTGTTCATTGACCAGTCCGCCACGGGAAGTGTTGATCAGAATTGCCCCCGGTTTCATTTTATGCAGGGTTTCTTTGCGTATCAGTCCCTCGGTCTCAGGAGTAAGCGGGCAATGAAGGCTGATGTAGTCTGATTCGGAAAGCAGAACCTCCAGTGATACTTCCCTGACACCTTCTTCGGGTTTCTCCAGCGGACTTCTTTTAAAAATAAGGACTTCCATTTCGAATGCTTTTGCGATCTGGGCTACTTTTTTCCCGATATCGCCATATCCTATCAGCCCCAGTTTCTTACCGGCAAGTTCGGTAAGGGTATAATCATAGTAACAGAAATCGGGAGTATTAACCCATTTGTTGTTGTCAGAATGCTCTGACAGCCGGTTGGCAAAAGAAAGCATCATGGCAAAGGTTTGCTGGGCAACAGAGAGTGAACTGTAATTTCTGGCATTTGTCACAACAATGTTCCTTTTCCTGGCGGCTTCTATGTCAATGATGTTGTATCCGGTTGCTGTGACCCCGATGTACTTCAGGTCAGGCAGCTTTGACAAGATTTCTTCATCAATCTTTGTTTTGTTGGTCAGGATGATTTCAGCTCCGGCGGCGCGGCCTGCAATGTCCTCCCTTGAAGTTCGCGGATAACCGGTGTAGTCACCGAGGGCAAACAGGCGAGAGGCGTCCAGCTGATCAAGCTGCACTGTGTAGTCGTCAAGATATACGATCTTCATATAAGTTACTGTTCATGGTTTGTAAGGGTGCAAATTAAGCCATGCCTGCCAAAAAGCAGTTGCCCTGGTCCAAACTATCTCAAAAAAAATTACCTTTGTGTACCATCATTTATTCAAAACGTATGAAAAAAATCTTCCTGATTTTAATAGGCATTTCAGGCCCGGCACTGTCTGTAGCCCAAAAGCAACCGGCGCTGAAACTTTGGTACAACAAACCCGCGGAATATTTTGAAGAAACGCTGCCTTTAGGCAATGGAAGGTCAGGGGCGACGGTTTTCGGGGGGAGTTTCACAGACAAAATATTTCTTAATGATATTACCCTGTGGTCGGGGGAACCCGTAAAGGCAGATATGAATCCCGAGGCTTATAAAAACATGCCTGCGATCAGAGAGGCGCTGAAAAATGAGCAATACCGGGTTGCAGACTCCCTGATGCGAAAACTGCAGGGTAAATATTCAGAGTCTTTTGCGCCGTTAGGTACCTTCTATATCGACTTTAAAGATAAAAGCAAACCTCAGAAATATCGCCGTGAGTTGAACATTGATGAAGCTGTCGCCAGGATTGATGAAGAAAAATCCGGCGTGAAAATAGCCAGAGAGTATTTTGTTTCTTATCCTGACAAAGTGTTTGCCATCCGCATTACCGCCTCTGAGCCGGTAGATTTTGATATCCGCCAGAACAGTCTGCTGCGTTACAAAACCCAGGCTTCGGGGAATTCGCTGAAGATGAGCGGCAGGGCGCCATTAAGGGCAGATCCGAATTATTATAATAAAAAAGACAGGACTCCCGTGGTATTTGAAGACAGGCGAGGTACGGCCTTTGTCAGCCTCGCGAGGGTATTGACGCGCGACGGGAAGGTGATTGCCGGGAGCGATTCTGTTTTAAGTGTAAGGGCTTCCAAAGAAACCCTTATTCTGATATCCATGGCTACCAGCTTTAACGGCTTTGATAAAGATCCTGTAAAAAACGGGTTGGATGAGGAGGCTGTGGCTGCTGCACAGCTGGCCGCTGCAGAAAAAAAATCATTTCAGGTATTAAAGAACGCCCATGTATCCGATTATAAAAAATATTATGACCGGGTAAAACTTGATCTCCTGCCGGAATGGAGTGAGATGCCTACCGATGAGCGTCTGCGATCGTATGCCACAGGGAAGGAAGACAAGTACCTGGAAACACTTTACTTTCAGTTTGGCCGCTATCTTCTGATTTCCTCTTCCCGTACACCGGATGTACCTGCCAACCTCCAGGGATTATGGAATCCTTATATGAGGCCGCCGTGGAGCAGCAATTATACCATGAATATCAATGCGGAGGAGAATTACTGGCTGGCCGAAAACACCAACCTCAGTGAAATGCATCAGCCTTTTCTGGGCTTCATAGGCAATCTTGAAAAGACCGGCAAGATAACGGCCCGGACCTTTTACGGGGCTTCCGGATGGACCTGTGCTCACAATTCTGACATCTGGGCCATGACTAATCCTGTGGGTGATTTCGGAGGGGGTGATCCTGTATGGGCCAACTGGGCAATGGGAGGTGCCTGGGCGTCCACCCATCTCTGGGAACATTATGCATTCACCGGGGACAAGAAATTTCTGAAAGAGTATGCCTACCCGCTTATGCGTGGTGCAGCAGAGTTTTGTCTGGATATGCTGGTGGAAGATAAAGACGGAATGCTGGTGACCTCTCCTTCCACATCACCCGAAAATAAATACATTACAGACAAAGGCTACAAAGGGGCTACGCTGTACGGTGCTACTGCGGACCTCGGAATGGTGAGAGAATTGTTTATGCAGGTAATCGAAGCGACTCATGTGATCAACGGAGATGCTGTATTCAGAAATAAGCTGGAGAGCGCACTTTCAAGGATGAAGCCTTACCAGGTAGGGAAAAAAGGCCACCTTCAGGAATGGTATTATGACTGGGAAGATGAAGACCCAAAACATCGCCATCAGTCGCATCTTTTCGGTCTTTATCCGGGTAACCATATCAATACGATGGAAACCCCCAAGCTTGCGGATGCGGCAAGAAAGACACTTGAGATCAAAGGTGACGAAACCACCGGATGGTCGAAAGGATGGAGAATAAACCTCTGGGCGCGGTTGAGAGATGGTAATCGCGCTTACAAAATGTACAGGGAGCTGCTGAAGTATGTGGAGCCTGACGGTGTAAAAACCAATTATGCCAGGGGAGGAGGAACCTACCCTAACCTTTTTGATGCGCATCCGCCTTTCCAGATCGACGGAAACTTTGGCGGGGCAGCTGCCGTGGCAGAAATGCTTTTGCAGTCAAACGGTGAAAACATCTATCTGCTGCCGGCACTACCTGATGCCTGGAAATCCGGTTCGGTGAAAGGTCTGAGAGCCAGAGGAGGTTATGAAGTAGATATGACCTGGAAGGATGGTGTGCTGACCAGTGCTACGTTGTATGCAAAGCCGGGTGGCAAGGCGGTTGTCCATTATAAAGATCAGAAGAAAAACATCAGCCTGAAACCCGGAGCACGCTTTAAGTTCTGAGTGGATAGCCACAGGTTTTCAGATTGGAGACACCGGGTCTGTTGATCCCGGTGTCTTTTTTATTATCCCGACGTCATGTCGGGTTTCTGTATGATTTTATTTGCTGATCGCAGAATAAACTACTTCATGTACTCTTTTTCTGGTTTTCATCTGGACGATCTTGTTGTTTTCAGCACTGGGATAAACCCTGTTGGATAACATGATAAATATAAGTTCTTCGTCCGGATCCACCCACACTACGGTGCCTGTAAAGCCAGTATGTCCGAAAGTATTCGGAGAGGCCATAGATGCCACGCTGGCGTCATTGGGAGAGGGCTTGTTCCATCCGAGTCCGCGATGGCTTTTCGGAGTGGTATTTCTGGCAAAGATCTCCGGTGTGCAGGGAGCCAGATAATGTTTTCCACCATAGAGGCCATCCTGCAGATTCATCTGAAAGAGCTTCGCCAGATCCCAGGCGTTGCTGAAGAGACCTGCATGTCCGGCTACACCACCGAGAAGGGCAGCATTCGGGTCATGAACGGTCCCTTGTATGGAGGTATTCCTGAACACCTGATCATACTCAGTGGGAGCGATCATGGACTTCGGAAACCTTTTCAGGGGATTGAACAATGTGGAACTCATACCCAGGGGTTTATAAATATTGTCCGTGACGTATTCGTCCAGGGACTGCTGTGTAATTTTTTCCACTACCCTCTGCATCATAATCAAGCCGAGATCAGAGTAAACATACGGCGCAGGAGTTTGTTTCGAGGTAAGCGGGCTTTCAATGATCCACTTGAATACGGAGTCGCGGATGGCAGGCTTTACATAGAGGTTGTCATAGACCTGCAGGTTGCTTTCCGGCACATTGAGCGCATAATAGTTACCATCAAATGAGCCGTTCTCTTTCTTAGTTCGTGTCCAGAACGGGATGAAGGCCTTCAGTCCTGCCTGATGAAGAAGAATGTCCTGTATCGTAAGGTTCTCTTTGTTCGAGCCCTTGAGCTCCGGCAGGTACTCAGAAGCTTTTTTATGGATATCCAGCCGGCCCTGATCATGCAGTCGCATAACCGCCTGCAGCGTAGCAGCTACTTTGGTTACAGAAGCCAGGTCGTAAAGCGTATGATGTGTGACAGGCTCTTCCAGACCATATCTTAGTTTGCCGTAAGCCTCATGAAATACCACTTTCCCTTTTCGGGCAATAAGGACCTGACACCCCGGGAAAACATTGCTTCGGATACTTTCTTCTACAATTTTATTGATTTCGATCAGCTTTTTACTGTCCATACCGACGGATTCAGGGCTTGAATAGCCCAGCCGGCCAAGAGCACCATAAGGGGAAGACTCCCATCCGTTCCGGTTTTTCCCAGAGAAGACAACCGGTACCTTTCCCGACGGGGAATTGGCACCGAAAAGAACGGCAGGCATTTGCTGGTGGGCTTCTTCCACGTCTTCAAATCCGCAGACAACCGTTCCTGCATCTTCGAAGAGTTTTAAGCTGTACGGATTACCGAAGGCACAGACCACGACCCTGGTTTTGGAGGCCACTTCACGGATGAGATCAATGGAAGCGGGGGTAACTCCGAAATTTCTGGCGGCCAGATTGTGCATATCATGAAGGCTGATCACCACGACACTGTAAGCCGAAGCTTCGTCTGCTATCGCTTTCCAGTCGGCCACAGTGGAAGGCTTGAAAGGAATAGTAAAATGTTTGAATTCTGCATAACCGGACAGACTCTGCTGAAAAGTATTGCCCTTTTTACCATTGATAGCAATAGAGGCAAACCGTGTCGTGTCAATATCAAAGAAAGGGAGCGTCATCTGATCATCCCTGACAATGGTGATGGCTTTTCTGAAAATCTCACGTTTGATGTCGGAAGAGGCGGGGGTATTAAGGTCCGACTGGATCCTGGCATAATCCAGAGGTTTATATTTGTATAATCCGGCCCAGTATTTGGCTTTAAGAATTTTAAGTACCCGTTTGTCGAGGTCTTCTGCGGAAAGGGTATTATCTGTAAACTTTTCACGAAGTTTGTTAAAAGCAGTTTCTACGTTGCCGGTTTGCAGCAGAATGTCATTACCGGCTTCAAAGGCCATCACTTCGGCTTGCCCGGTAGGATAATACCGGGTGAGGCCTTTCATATTAAGAGCGTCAGTAAAGGTAAGCCCCTCGAATTTCATCTTCTCATGCAACTGCTCTTTAATGACCCTTTTTGATACAGATGCCGGCATGTTGACAGCGTTGTCAAGATTGGGTACATACAGGTGGCCGGTCATAATGCCTGCTATACTGTCGGCAATCAACTCCCGGAAGGGGTACATTTCGTGCTCCTCGAGATGACGACGGCTGTGGTCAAGTACCGGAAGTGCATAATGAGAGTCGGCGTCGGTATCCCCATGGCCTGGGAAATGCTTGGCGCAGGCCATGACTCCTGCCCTTTTCAACCCTTTTGCATAAGCTTTTGCCAGTTGGCTGACATTTTCTTTAGATTGTCCGAAAGATCTGAAGTTGATAACAGGATTCTGAGGATTGGAATTGATGTCTACTACCGGAGCAAAATTAATATGGATCCCGAGCCTTCTGCACTGCAACCCGATTTCATAACCCATCCTTTCTACTATAGCAGGGTCTTGTGTAGCGCCTAACGTAATCTGTTTTGGAAAAGATACGGCATCATCCAGTCTCATGCCCAGCCCCCATTCTCCGTCAATTCCGATCATCAGCGGGATCCTGGAAGCCGCCTGATACCGGTTGGTAAGTACAGCCTGCTGCACTGGCGTGCCCTGAAAGAAGATCAATCCGCCCAGGTTAAATTTTCGTATCTGGTCCTCTATTTTCCGGTATTCCTGCTCATTTCGGTTGGAGAACGTCGCAACCATAAAAAGCTGCCCTATTTTCTCATCAAGGGTCATGGTGGCCAGCAGGCTGTCAGCCCACCGGGACTGTTTTTCAGTAAACGTACGCGCTATCCGCGGAGGAGCGGGAGGGTCTGTTTTTTGAGGCGGGGCAAAAAAGCCCGATGAAATAACGACACCGCAACAAATACTACTTGCTAATACTACTCTTTTCCACTGTCCTCTGAACCTCATTGCGTTTTCTGTCCTGCTGTTTTGAAATATCCGGTAATTTAATTTCTACAAAATAGGGACTTTAGCGGATCATTTAAAAGCCTTTCTGCAGAATTATTGATTTAAAACGGACAAAACCCGGACAATATTCTCCTGATGCAGATCAAAGATGCGGCAGGTCGTATTTTTTGTGATCAGGCTATTCTGAACCTGCTTTTGTACCGTTTCAGCATTTTTGACCCCGAATATCCGATGATAACTCCGGGAAGTATCCACGTTGAAAGCTGTATCAGCGAAGGCAGGTTTTCCGGGAGATACCGGGGGAGAATATTGACGCAGAATGCCGTTACAGCGGCAGCATAAGCGCCGGTCATCTTGCCGCCATGAGCAAAGAACCAGTGCATTTTCTGGGGTTCGGCATAACCGAAATAAAGCCTGATGTCTCCGTACGCATTAAAAAGACTCAATATCCCGAAAATCAGGAAAAGCATTTGAAATACCCCGAAGCCGTTTCCTTTGATTAGCATTATGCCATATCCCAGCATGACCAACCCTGAAATGCCGATAATAATAGCCGCCAATTTATCCAGCCAGGTGATTTTGAGTCCCTTTTTCATGCTAAGGACTCTTTTCCCGGACCAGTTGGGATAAAAGCTGACAATCCCGATACAAAGGAAAAACTGATAACGGATTTTGTCAGGATAGATAAGAAAGAAAATCACGGTGGTAATAAATACACCCAGCATGGCCCAGTAAAAAAACCTTCCGGATAAGTTGTGTGTCTTTTTACCTTTTTTTACTGACATCGCCAGTGTTCCGGACAGCAAGGAAATAAAGCCGCATATGACATGTATAATGATGGCGTATTTAAAAATCAGGGTATTCATAGTTCAAAGGAGATAAAGACGATTTGTCAGTTAAGAAAAGGAGGGGGAGAAAGGACTTCTCCCCTCAGAGTATCATTGATCAGAATGAGAAAAGACCAATTTCGAGGATTTTGTTCTCGTTTACGTAAAAGGCACATTCTTCAAAACTCGGAGGGCCCATCAGGTCGGTGACATTAGAAAAACCGAAAGGCTCTGCAGGCATTTGACCGCTCATGTCAATACGGGCATTACCGTTGAGGTCCTGAAACAGGAAAATGGCATAGCGACCTTCGGGAATCTCAGTAAAGCTCAGGGTTACTTCCCCTTCTTTGCTTACTTCCACCGAAGTGCTTTTTAGTCCTGAAGTGCCGGGAAAGTTTTTGGAATCATTGGTGATAACAGCGAAGATTTTACCTTCTCTTTCCGCTAATCCTTTTACAACTACTTTTACGCTGTAGTTCTGTTGGGCGGATACTCCTAAAGAGATCAGAATAAGGATTGCAAACAGGGCGAAGGAAGCTTTCAGATTTTTCATTTTGTTTAATTGTTTTTGTTTTGACCTGGACAAAATTATTCCGGACAGAAGCAGCTTTGCAAATCAAAGGGGTGTATGACAAAGTTTTGGGAAGAACAGCAAGCCCGGGGGTGTTTTGACAAAGCCCCGGGATAAAAAACAAAGTACGTCGGGGCGGAAAATAATTCATCCGGGATCCGTGAAAGGGGTGATATTCAACTTAAAGATTCATCGTTCACTCCTTTTTCAGCATAAAAGTGCGTATCTTTGCCGCCGTTTCCGGGTGAGGTTTTCCCTGGTTTAATATTTCTGAAAAATACATGCTTACAGTATCTAATCTTTCGCTTCAGTTTGGAAAGCGGACACTTTTTGAAGAAGTGAATCTCAAATTTGTTCCCGGCAATGTTTACGGGTTGATCGGCGCTAACGGGGCCGGGAAATCCACCTTTGTAAAAATCCTTGCGGGTGAGCTGGATCCGACCACCGGATCAGTCAGTATGGATCCGGGTGAAAGAATGTCTGTGCTTAAACAGAATCAGAACGCCTTTGATGATTTCACCGTACTGGATACTGTGCTGAGAGGTAACGAACGGCTTTACGACATCATGCAGGAAAAGGATGCCATTTATCTGAAACCGGATTTCTCGGAAGAAGATGGCAACCGCGCGGCTGAACTCGAAGCCGAATTTGCAGAAATGAATGGTTGGGAGGCTGAATCGGATGCCGCTGCCCTGCTGTCCGGCCTTGGTGTAAGCGAAAGTCTTCATTATACAGGAATGGTTGAGATCAATCCGGCGGAGAAAGTAAAGGTGTTGCTTGCTCAGGCCCTTTTCGGAAGTCCCGATGTTTTGCTTCTGGATGAGCCTACCAACAACCTTGACATTGAATCCATCCTTTGGCTGGAAAACTTCCTGATGAATTTTAAGAATACCGTGATTGTCGTTTCTCACGACAGGCACTTCCTTGATAATGTCTGTACTTATATTGCAGACCTTGACTTCAAGAAGATCACCCTCTATGGTGGTAATTACACCTTCTGGTATGAGTCAAGTCAGCTGGCAGCCCGTCAGAAAGCGGACCAGAACAAAAAGGCAGAAGAGAAGAAAAAAGAGCTGGAAGATTTTATACGCCGTTTCTCAGCCAACGTGGCCAAGTCACGGCAGGCTACAGCCCGTCAGAAAATGCTGGAGAAACTGGATATCTCTGCCATTCAACCTTCTTCAAGACGCTATCCTTTTATCGGTTTCAAGCCCGAACGTGAAGTAGGCGACCAGATCCTTGTGGTTGAAAACCTCAGTTATAAATCGGAAGAGGGGACTTTCCTTTTCAAGGACCTGAGTTTCCAGGTGGCCAGAAAAGAGAAGGTGGCTTTCCTGAGTAAAGACGGCCTGGCGGTTTCCGCCTTGTTTGATATTCTGATGGAAAAGAAAAAACCTTTCTCAGGAACATTTAAATGGGGGGTGACGATTACGAAAGATTATCTCCCTAATGACAACGCAGACTATTTCAGCGATGCAAGTCTGAATCTTGTGGACTGGCTCAGACAGTATTCTGTGGAGAAGGATGAAACCTTTATCCGGGGATTCCTCGGGCGGATGCTGTTTTCCGGTGAGGAGGCGCTTAAAAAATCTACAGTATTGTCCGGAGGAGAAAAGCAAAGGTGTATGTTTTCCAAGATGATGCTTTCCAATGCCAATGTCCTTCTATTTGACGAGCCTACCAATCACCTGGACCTTGAGTCGATACAGGCGCTGAATAAAGGTATGGAAGATTATGACAGTAATATTCTGTTTACCTGCCATGACCATCAGCTGACCAATACTGTGGCCACTCGTGTCATAGAGCTGACCCCGAATGGAAGTCTTGACAAACTGATCTCGTTTGATGATTACCTGACTGACGAGCGTGTGAAAGCGCAGCGTGCAGAATTGTATGGCAAATAAGATAAAGATGTTCCCCTTAAAAAAAAGATCTTCACAGACATGAAGGTCTTTTTTTTGGCTTTTTTGAGTTGGGACAGGCATGCTAATCATGAAGATTTTATCAAGGCTGGTTTATGAGTGATTTTTTTTTCGGCAAGATGATTCTGTATGTCAGCGTGTTATAAATTTATTCAATTTTTTTTTCTGAAAATGTTAGGAAATAGCTGAAATAGTGCCGTACCTTTGCAGTCCCAAAACACAGGGGGTTTAGATGAAGGGAGAGATAGAGGATGTGTTACGAGGGATAAAGTTTTTTGATTTTTTTTGAATTTAATTTGGTGGTTTAAAAATAAT
>VFQQ010000226.1_pt1 | contig 137796 bp, 129 predicted proteins | sample 3512341 | NCBI WGS metagenome assembly VFQQ01 (sample SAMN10412373, study PRJNA504923) | tailings metagenome | isolation source: Relicate 2 Philex TSF1 revegetated site | place: Philippines: Tuba, Benguet | collected 2017-08-29 | reverse complement strand
TGAAATAATCGGCTGAGTAATTATTTTGGTTGACGCTGTAATCATTGGCAAATCCAGATCCCCTGGTTTGGAATATACCTGTGAGTGAAATTGTAGGATAATAAAAGGTTTTAAAGTATTTCTCCTGCTGCTCGTTATAGGCTACACGGCTCTTTTGGTATTGTAGAAAAGGATGATCGCTCGCATTAAATTCTGATACAGAAAATGCCGGCACTTGCGTTACAAAAGAAGTGTCGATCTGATGCGGCTGTGGCGTTTCGCCCAATAATACCGATAGCTGATTGTGCAAAGTTTGCACTCGATTAGTAGCATTATTAAGCATCACAATCGCATTGGATCTTTCGGCTCTTACTTGTACAGAATCTACCCCTGGAACCAAACCATTAACCGCTTTTGTAACAATAATTTTGCGTAAAGTGTCAGCTCTGTAAAGGTTACGTTCGTAAGATTCCTTTAGCCTGATTGCAGCCAAAAGATTGAAATAAGCACCCGTAATTTTTACTTTATGTTGAAATATTTCTTGCGGCCAATCGGTATTATTAATATGTGCTGCTGCTTTTGCTGTTTTAATTTTTTCTTTAGCCCTGCCGAAAGCAAAAAACTCCCAATTCACATTGGTAAGATAGAGCGAGCCAAAGGCCGCATTCCAGTTTTGCTGTGCAAATGGAAGCCCAGATGAGGCAGTGGCCAATCCATTTGCACCCAACATAGTACCGTTAATCCCGTTGATGGTGCCATAACTTTGTTGAGCCGCCAAATTTATATTGGGGAGGTATTCTCGCTTGGCTTGCAATACATTTTGTTCGCCAGCCAATGCGTAGGCTTTTTTTGCCTTAATGGTGGGATAGTTGTCTATACCTTTTGCAATGGCTTGTTTTAGGGAGATGGTTTCCTGAGCCACCACCACACCTCCGAGGTGCAAACACCAAAAGAGCATAACGGCTCTGTACATCGATTTTCTCTGCATATTTATTTACAATTTTCCCCAATACAAACAGTATTTGGGTATATTAACAATGCAAAGAAAATAGAAGGTTTTGAAGCAGTTTTGAAGTTGGGTAAGATGGTGTGATTTGGGTTTAAGCTGCAACTTAAAATTTTAGTCTAGTATCAAAGCTATTGCAGGCGTTCCAAATTGAATTTTTAACTTTGTAAAATGAATGTCCTGAATAAATGAAAATCTTAATTATAGAAGACGAGAAAGAGCTTACCAAAAGCATTGTAGAGTATCTTTCGCAAGAAAATTATCTGTGTGAAATTGTTTCTACTTTTACTGGAAAAAAGTAAATTATTATGATTTTCTTATATCAAAATAAAGGGTTTTGGTATTGAATAATTGGTGAAAATTCTTAAATTAAGTTGTTATGTGGTTAGTCTATGCTTTGTTGTCCGCTTTATTTGCTGCACTTACGGCTATTTTTGCCAAAATAGGTGTTGCCAATGTCAATTCTAATCTTGCTACAGGAATACGAACTATTGTGGTATTGATTATGATTTGGAGCATTATTATGGCGAGAGGTGATAGCAAAGGCATCGGCGAATTGTCCAAACAGAATATTATATTCCTAATTATATCGGGAATTGCAACAGGCTTATCTTGGATTTTTTATTTCAAAGCCTTGCAAATAGGCAATGTTACACAAGTAGCACCCGTAGATAAGCTGAGCATCGCACTTACTATTATTTTGGCGGTTACGTTTTTAGGAGAATCTCTTAGCTTAAAAACATCCATTGGAGCTGGATTTATTATCGTTGGAACCTTGATTTTGGCTTGGAAGTGATGATAATTTTGACTTTCTAAATTTAAACTACCTAACCTGAGTAGGTCTCATTCCATATCTTTCTTTAAAAGAATTGGAAAAATGCGACAGGCTTTCAAAGCCCAATTCTAAAAATATTTCAGATGGTTTCTTGTTCTTTTTTTCGATTTGGTAATGTGCCTCTTCAAGTCGTTTGTCTTGTAGCCATTTCGGGGAGAGGTATCAAATGTTTTTTGAAAATCCCTTTTGAATGTCGCCAAACTTCTACCTGTTAGTTTGGCAAATTCTTCAAGAGGTACATTGAATTGATAGTTCTGCGACATGAATTTTTCCAAATCAATCTTGTAAGGTTCAGAAAAGTCAAACAAAAACTCTTTCAGTTCAGGGTTTACCTGCAAAAGTAATTCCACAGCTTCCTCTACTTTTAATTCAGCCAAAGTAAGTGAAATGGTTGTTTTCGGTTGGTCTCCGTATGGTTGTATGGAGGCGAAAAATCCGTTTAAAAAGTCATTTTTTGGAATAAAAATATTGCTTTTACCTCTGTATTTTTGGCTAATTTCTATATGTTTTTTTAAGGCAAATTTCCGCAATGCTTCTTCCTTAAAAAGAATAATTTTCGTTCGGTAATCTTCGCCTTCGAAAGGTGCTTTTGATACTTTTACAATTTGGTTTTTTCTAATCAATACCATGTCTCCGGCACGAGTGCTTATCTTCTCCGATGATGTTTCTAATATCAATTGTCCCGACAACTGAAATACAAGTATCGTATCAGAAAGAAAACCATCACGCTCTCTTTCCTTTTTGGTGTTCACCGAAAAAACCAAATTGCCTGTTTCAATATAATCTGAACCCTTCATCATACAAAAATATTGATTTATATTTCAATAGGTAAGCCTACCATTTTAGCACTTTCATTCCATAGATTTTCTTTGGCTTCTGTGGTTTGTGCTAATTTGGATGGATTTGGAAATGTGATAACACCTCTAACCAATGAGGCATAAAACTTGTTTTGAGGAAGTTTCACTTTAGAAAGCACCAATTCTGATAGTGCTTCTCCTGCACGGGCGGCAGTTCCTACTGCATATTGAGATTTAAACAATCCTATAAATTTCATGATCGGAATAAGCACATACGACATCATAAATTTCATAAAAGCCGTTTGCTGACCACCTAACGAAGTACCAGCGGTGGCGCCAGGATTATAAGCAATAACGGTAATTCCTTTCTTTTTAACAATATCTGACTCCGACAAATATCTAGCAGTTAACAAATTACATAATTTGGATGCAGAATAAGCCAACTGCCCGGTTCCTTTTTTAGGGTCTGATGGACGTGCCAATTCCTTTACATTTAGTATTTTTGGTCCCACTGGAAACAAGCCTGGGTCGTGGGTATCGCTGGTGGTGAAAATTATTTTGCTATCTGTAGCCATACTATCTAATAATAATCTGGATAGTAAATAATGGGATAAATGATTGGTGCCAAAAGTAGGCGAAAATCCATCAACAGTTGAGGGTGTATTGCTGGCAAAACTTGCTCCTGCGTTTAGGACTAGATCGTCAATTTTTTGATTACCAATTCTTTTTTTAACCAATGCGGCAAAGTCACGAACGCTTTGCAAAGATGACAGGTCCAGCGGAAAGGCTTCACATCCCGCAGGAACTGCTCTGTTTTTACCACGAGCACCAATCAAAACCAAAGCTTCGGGTTGTTGTATAATATGTTTCAGAGCTTCAGCTCCAAGACCTCCGGTAACACCTGTCATTACAATAATTTTCATTTTTCTATTTTAGAATCTAGAAAACAAAGTTACGGACAAGAAGAAGATATAGCTTGCTTGAAAAGCTCAATTTTATTGAGTGAAAGGCTCATGGTATTTGTGAAGGATATAATCCAATAATAAAGCAGTGGAAATCTTTTTTTTCGGTTACAACAAACATAGATTTCGTTACATCCTTCTTTTTGAATCATAAGACCTTTGTGAGAACAAAAAAAGAAAAGAAAATGAAAATTGTTTTAACCGGTTCTTTAGGGCACATTGGTAAACCGCTCGCCGAAACATTGGTGCAAAAAGGACATGCTGTAACAGTTATCAGCAGCAGTGCTGACAGGCAAAAAGAGATTGAAAATATTGGTGCAACAGCAGCCATTGGTTCTTTGGAAGATGTTGATTTCTTAACCCAAACTTTTACCGGTGCAGATGTGGTTTATTTAATGGAACCGCCTGCAAATTATTTTGACCCAAACATCGATGTGTATGCATACCGCATACGCATTGCAAATGCCTATCTACAAGCCGTTCCGCAAGCAGGCGTAAGCAAAGTGGTGCATTTGAGCAGCATTGGTGCGCATACCGATACAGGCAATGGCATGTTGCGTATCCATTACGAAATAGAGCAAATTTTGAAAGAATTTCCAACCACCGTTTCTCTGAAAGAAATGCGACCAGTCGGGTTTTTCTACAATATGTTTGCCTATTTGCCCACCATCAAAAATCACGGAGCCATCATACAAAACTACGGTGGTGATGCCAAAGAGCCTTGGGTATCACCTTTGGATATTGCCAGTGCTATTGTGGATGCCATGGAACAACCGTTTAACAGAAGAACCGTCCACTACATTGCCAGCGATGAGGTTTCGCCAAACGAAGTAGCAGAAACATTGGGTAAAGCAATTGGTAAGCCCGATTTGAAATGGATAACGGTTTCGGACGAACAATTTTTGAATGCATTGCTCGCTATTGGTTTTAATATGCAAATTGCCAAAGGCTATACCGAAATGAATGCCTCCCGAAGAACAAATGCGTACGGGGATTATTATTTGCATCAACCTGCCACTTTAGGTAAACTGAAACTAGCCGATTTTGCCAAGGAATTTGCCGTTGCGTACAACAAAAATTAATAACTTTATCCTGTGCAAAACAAGCCTACCTACCATATCAAATCCATAAGCGAATACCATAAGGTACGTGGTTTGCCCAAACCCGAACATCCGCTTATTAGTGTGATAAACTGTGCGGACATTCAGCATTTGGAAGAAATAAGTGCGTACCGTTGGTTGCTTGATTTCTATTCAGTTTCGCTCAAAAGAACCTCATACGCTAAAGCGATTTATGGGCAACAGCAATATGATTTTGATGAAGGGCTTTTGTGTTTTTCTGCACCCAAACAGGTTTTTAGTTTTGAAATTGATAAAGAGATTACCTCTGAATTTTCAGGGTGGATATTGCTGATTCACCCTGATTTTTTGTGGCACACGCCACTTGCCAATAAAATAACGAAATACGACTTTTTTGGCTATGCCGTTCACGAAGCACTTTTTCTTTCCAAAAAGGAAGAATTGACCATGCAAATCTTGGTGCAAAATATACAGCAGGAGTACCATGCGAATATGGACAAGTTTAGTCAGAACATTATTATTTCCCAACTCGAAACGTTGCTGAACTATGCAGAACGGTTTTATGAACGTCAATTTCTAACCAGAAAAATAACGAACCACCAAACGCTGGAAAGGCTGGAAACATTGCTGCATCACTATTTTGAAGATGATGAATTGCTTTCCAACAATGGCATTCCAACCGTGCAGTATGTTGCCGAAAAACTGAACGTATCTCCCAATTATCTCAGTGGTTTGCTCAAAGTGATAACGGGTAAGAGTACCCAAGAACACATTCACGAAAAGCTCATCGAAAAAGCCAAAGAAAAACTTTCTACCACTAATTTATCAGTAACTGAAATCGCCTACGGACTCGGCTTTGAACACTCCCAATCCTTTAGCCGAATTTTCAAAAGTAAAACAGCACAAACACCGCTTGCGTTTCGTAATTCTTTTAATTGATAAATAAAAAACAGAGCTAATTCCTCACACAAAATGCATCCTGCTTTTATTTCTTACCTGTTGCTTGTTGCACTTGCGTTGCGTAGCGTTCCCCTACCACTTTTATGTTGGCAAGAGAAGTGTTGATTTTGACTAACTCATCCGTCGTCAAAGCCAAGCTAACAGCACCTATATTTTCTTGCAAACGGGGCAATTTTGATGTTCCGGGAATCGGTACTATAAACGGTTTTTGAGCCAATAGCCAAGCTAAGGCTACTTGCGCAGGTGTTGCATTTTTATCTGTCGCAATTGAAACTACCAAATCTACCAAAGCTCGGTTGGCTTCACGATTTTCTTTGCTGAAACGAGGCGAATGATTTCGGGTATCATTTTTATCTAATTCCACATCGGCATTGATGGTTCCTGTCAAAAAACCTTTACCCAATGGGCTAAACGGTACGAGTCCAATACCCAATGTTTCTAAAGTAGGAATAATTTCGTTTTCGGGTTCACGGTAAAACATCGAATATTCGCTCTGTACCGCCGTTACGGCTTGCACGGCATGTGCTTTTCTAATCATTTCGGCAGTAGGTTCAGACAATCCAAAATATTTCACTTTCCCTTCTTGGATTAAACCTTTTACTGCTCCTGCTACCTCTTCTATCGGCACGTTAGGGTCAGGTCGGTGTTGGTAAAACAAATCGATGATAACGGTTCTCAATCTTTTTAAAGAGGCTTCTGCAACGGCTTTAATATTTGCTGGGCTGCTGTCCAAACCTTGTCGGCCATCGCCATTTTTAAATCCAAATTTGGGGGCAATTACAACTTTGTTACGCAACGGTTCTAATGCTTCTCCCAGCAATAATTCGTTTTCTCCATAGCCTTGTGCCGTGTCAAAAAATGTGATGCCGAGTTCCACTGCAGAGCGAATAAGTGCAATGCTTTCTTCTTTTGAAGGTGCCCCTGGAAAGCTCAATCCCATGGCTCCAAATCCTAAAGCGGAAACTTCCAAACCGATTTTGCCTAATGTTCTTGTATGCATTTTTATTGATTTTTAAATTGATACCACAAAGTTGAATCAATAAAATGGGAAAGCTTTTGCCTTTAGGCAAAAAGTGAAATTAGCTGATTTTTTTTCTAATTCGGCTGAGTGTCGATTGGGTTACACCAAGGTAAGATGCAATAAAGGATAGAGGAACACGATTGACCAAAGTGGGAAATTTTTCAATAAAATCCAGGTAGCGTTCTTTCCCGTCCTGCGACACGAGTTCACTTCTTCTGGTGATTTTTTCGCTGTGGTGTTGGGCTATTATTTTTTGCAATATCGTGTCCCATCCTATGATGGTTTCTGATATTTCTTTCCAGTCTTTTTTACTAAAAACAACCAATTTACAATCGGTAATGGCCGAAAGATATTCGGAAGGTGTATATACTTCGTCAATCGTATTGCCTGATAATATCAAATGGTTTTCGTCTATAAAATAGCGGGTAATTTCTTCGCCTTTGTAGTTGTAATAGAACACACGAATAACGCCTTCATAAATAAACCCGATTTGTTTTACGGTTTTTCCAGCTTCCCAATACAATTCATCTTTACGCAGCTCCACTTCCGTTGCCTTGCTTTTAATCAAGTCAATCTGTTGTGTGTTTAAATTTCCAAATTGCGAAACGAAGTAGATAAAATGTTCCATTGGGTAGAGTTAAACAATGTCAATTAAAGGTTATTTGACATTTGGCAAAAATGCCGGATAGTGTTTTGCTTTTGATCAATAAAATAAAAAAAAGCTTTCTACTACCAATTTGTCCATGAGTGAAATCACCTATGAACTCGGCTTTGAACACTCCAAATCTTTTAGCCGAATTTTCAAAATTAAAACAGCACAAACACCGCTGGTGTTTCGTAATTCCTTTAATTGATAAAAATTTTCCTGAGCATGTTGAATGATGGATATAGATGATGCGATTGATTTACAATCGCATACCACCATCCATCACAAAGTCTGCCCCCGTGATGTAAGCAGCATGATCACTACACAAATACAGCACCATTTTAGCAACTTCTTCAGGGCTGCCAATTTTCTTTAACGGAACGGTATCGGCTAGATCTTGCCAAATGGCATTGGCGGTTTCTTCGCCATAAGCCGCATTGAGCACATTGGTTTTGGTTGGACCAGGGCTCACGGTATTTACCCTTATTTTTCTTGAAGCCAATTCTACGGCGGCGGTTTTAGCGATGGAATTTACGGCTGCTTTACTTGCTTGATAAAGGGAACTTTGTGCACTATTCATTGAAGCCGTATTGGATGATAAAAATACCATCGCAGCACCATCATTTAGTAAGGGTATAAACTTGCTTAACGTAAAATAAGCACCTTTAAAATTAATGTCCATAACGGCATCGAAGTTTTGTTCTGTTACTTGTGCTACCAAAGAAGGTTCGCCTGTGATACCCGCATTGACAAACAATATATCGAGTTTGCCAAATTGCTTTTCTACAGCCTGACTTAGCGTTGTTATTGCTTCCACATGGGCTTGATCTGCCACAAAAGGAATGGCACCAATCTTTGTAGCTGCCGCTTCAACCGCATCTTTTCTTCTTCCTGTAATGATGGTGGTTGCACCAGCAGCAATAAACGCTTTTGCCGTTGCCAATCCTATACCACTGTTACCAATGCTATTTTGTTTTGTAAATCCATGTTGTTTTTTATTTTTCTGCAAAGCTATAAGTAAATTGATATACATTTGTAACTAGTATCACTAAGTATACCATAATACGATGGCGCAAGAGAGAAACCAAGCAGAAGAATTGAGGGCATTGCAAGACACACTTTATTTTATTGGCGGCAAATGGCGTATACCGATTATCAACTCAATATGTAATGGCAATAGGCGTTTCAGGGAAATAGAACGCAGCATACCCGGAATTACCACAAGAATGTTGTCCAAAGAACTGAAGGATATGGAAGCCAGTAAGCTGGTTAAGAGAACCGTATATGATGACATCCCTGTATTGATTACCTACGAGCCCACTGATCATTGTCGGTCTTTTGGCAAAGTGATAGCAGCGATGATTGCCTGGGGCAGAAGCCATAGAGAAGTGGTGATTAAAGATGGTGAGTAGTTGATTTTACAAAAAGAAAATATATAACTATTCATAAGCTATAAATATTACTGCATCTGAATACAAAAAGATCCTATACGAACATTTTTAGAATAATATATCGCCTGAATTTTGCTTCATCATCCAAAATCATGTGATAGAAATTTCCTATCGGTTGGGTTTTGGATATCCTCAATTGTTCAGTAAATTGTAAAAAAACAAACCCGCCAAACACCATTAGCATTTCGGGCAAGCTTTAATTAAGTTTTTTTGGCATGCCCTGCTTTTTTGCCAAAAAATTTCGCCTCAAAATCAAGCTTGGTCATGGCTAAAAAGCAGGTCGGGCTGTGCAGGGGTTTTCGCTTTGCTGTCGCTCCCCACGGGCTCCTAATAAGTTTACACGGAGCGAAGTCGAAGTGCAGCCCTTACCATTCCTCACGTGAAAAAACCAATCGCTTGAAAAAATAGAACATTATCATTTTTTACCAAATGATAATTCCTAAACCAGCACAATGTATAATTTTGTATACATGGAAGAACTAATCAATTACATCTTACAATTTGGAAATCTAAACCCGCGACAGATTGCTTTTATTAAAAGCCAAACATCGGTGTTGGCGCTTCAAAAAAATGATTATTTTTCCGAAGCTGGCAAAATACCTAAGTACATAGGTTTTGTGCTCGAAGGCGTATTTCGTTGTTCTTATTACAATAATAAAGGCGAGGAAATTACCCATTATTTTATCGATGAAGGTAGCTTTGTTTCCGACCAACAAAAATTTGATGCATAAGCTGCGGACATTCAAGCCGTTATCGATGGCAAGTTGATTGTTTTCTCCAAGAAAAATTGGGACGATATAGGCAATACCATTCTCGATTGGGACAGAATTGCCGCGGCGAACAAACCACTTGTAAGCAGGATTTGCCGGTTTTTACTCTTAATCGTGGCTTCTTTTTTTTCATTCTGGTATTGTTCTTCTAATCTTCTGGTGGTGGATAGTTCTGCTTCATTATGCAATTGTTCTTTGTCGTAATAAGCCAGTTGCAAGTAGTGATATGCAGAATCCACGATTCCCAGTTCCTTATAGATTTGACTTCTTTGCTTGCTTATACCATATTTGTGATAAATAGACATGTTTTTGTAATAAGGCAAAACCAAAGTGTTATACGCTAACGCTTCCTCGAAATTCCGGGTTTCTATACAATTAGAGGTCACATTATGATACATATTGGCCACGGTTTGGAAATTATTGGTCTTTTTCTAGTAAGGTATACTTTTTAAATAGTACGATGACGATTCCGGATATTTTTCGGTTTTCGAACTTAAAAGTCTCATTCCCACGTAAGCATCATTCAGATCGTTTTCATTGTCATATTTTTCAGCAAACACATTTGTTTTTTTTGCGTAATAAAAAGCTGAGTCCATTTCCGCACGCAGCCCAAGCTTTTCAATCCTTTTTCTACTTCTTCTATTTCTATATCCAACGCAGTATTCTGAACCATTGCAAAATGCCCCCAACAGAGAAAAAAAAGCATATTTTGACTGCATGTAATAAAAGGAAGACTTATGTAAAGCTGATAAAAGAGGAGCAATTTCGGAATATTAAGTTATACTACATAACTAAAAATCATTTTCAATACTTAAAAGAATTTTTTTTGATATGCCAAAGGCAAAATAGGGACTAAACCCCGGAATAGAGTCCTTAATTTGTCAGGGACTCTATTTTGGGGTGGTATTCCAGGCTAGTGATCTTATTCTGGTAGATTATAAAACTTTTTCACGGCCTCATAGTCTGAATAATCAAGGCCGGCAACCCTGGCTTTTTGTCCACCGGGAATGATTATATATCTAAAATTAGTATAACTGCCAACCACAGTATTCGCATCTGCAAAGACAGTAGGTACCGTTCCTGGTGTTAGCCAATCTTGGTTAAAAGAGATGCTACCTACACCAATTAAGATAGTATTTAAATAACTTCCAGCTTGTTCGCCTGAGGCTGTATAAGTTAACGTATTAGCATAAGGTAGAGGATGAACTCCTCCACTAGAGTGTTTTATATAGCCATATACATGTCCACTATCTATTATGTCTTGAGTGATTTTTGGGGCTGGAAATGAGAAATTTTTGCGTACTTTAGTAGCTGCTGCAGCTGTAGGAAAACTCATCCAATCACTATAAATTACATTGGCTGTTCCTGTGTCGCCTTTAGCTCCTTGAGTCCCTGAATCGCCCTTGTCACCTTTAGGGCCGGTAGGACCCTCATCTCCCTCGCATCCGGAAAGAAAAAGACTTGCTACTAAAAGAAGTTGAAAAAAATAGTTTACTTTCATGGTATGAAATATTTACTTGTTAAAGAATGCTACAAATAAAATACCCCTGCTTTTCAGTATGAGTTTTTGGGGATAGAATAGCGTTTTCAGGGATAGAAATCAGATGCCACTATCTTGCACGCAGTCGATTATTTAAACCCGTTCTTCTTTCGGGCCATTTGCAGTCGACAGTAAAAAGTGAATCTGACTATTTTTTAGGTCCCGATGAAAAATGGGTTTCTGAGTCATTATGAAATGACTCAGAAGTCTAAAAAAGCCATGTAATAAAACTATAGGCAGTATTTTTATGGGTAACTTGTAAGGCCGTAATCAAAACTTTCTTTTAATTCAGCAATAGTCTGTGTCCTGCCTCAATTAATTTTACCTCCATAATTACGTTCTGCAAAAGTGAATTGATTATTGTCTTTACCGATGACAATCATAGAATGTGTTTTAGTATTTACTCTTAGCATATCGCCAACTCTAATCTCATTAAAATTAGTGTATTTCCGCTCTGTGCTTTCTTCTCCAAACGCAGCATCCATCAGAATCAGAGAAAACGCGTAACATTCAATAAAACTGGGGTTAAGTTGGTAGCGATTATCGTCCGTCCTCGCCATTCCCTGAGGGTATTTGGTTTTCATGGCCATTATTTTATTATACACGTCGTTAGTGACATCAGAAACTGCTGGTTTCGATGTTGATTTAGAAGATTCGCTTGTTGTGGTCCATATTACCTGCCCTTTGTCATTGATCAATCTCAAAATCCCCTCATTTGTGAGTTCAAGTTTTGTACTTTTCCCCACTACGTTTATTCTTGGGGTGTCCCTATGTTACTTGGATTTGTAGAGGTATAACTAAAGGAACCTACTGATTGATTTGGTATATACACAATATCACCATCATTTGTATAGCTAACTCCTTTTTTACCATTATTAAAAAGTTGTAAATGAGGAGGTCTGAGTGTTGCAACAAGTGTAAAAATATAAAATTCTCTAAACTGGCAAGTTTTACGATTCAATACCTCCTCAATAAATGTAACCATATTTTTCACCTTGTAAGAGGCGAAGCAAAAGACATTGGCTTTAATATTTTTATGCTTCTACTGGCTATTTTCGTTATATGGGGTAGGATGTAATCTTGCTAGAACCGTCTTTGCTTATGATACACTAAGAGTGCTTAATACTAATGTAAAAATACTGTAGGTCTCTATTTTTGGATTCTGTAATTTTTTTCATATCTGTTTGATAGTTTAAAATTAAGAGCTCTACTTAAATCTAAAACTGCCATATTACGGTACGCTCGCAATTGGGTAGGGAGAAAATTTCATCTTTCGTTTAAACCAATTGATGCACTTTGGATTCTGTGATTGCTTCGGTTTGATTGGAATACTTAACTTCTGAATTGATCATAACCGTTACGCAATGTATTTCGCCATCGTTTTTATAATTGATCGTATAATGATTCATATCGCAGATTTGCTTTACAATTGACAAGCCCAATCCGATGCTATCGGCACATTGGTTATTCTTTTTGAACCGTTGGAAAAGTTCATTCGGAGGTACCTGTAAGGGTTGTCCTGTATTTTGAATTTGTAATTTCTCCGGAGTAAGCCGGATGGTTACAAATCCATTTTGGTAGTTATGACCGATAGCATTGCTTAGCAGGTTATTGATTAATATTTCTGCCAAAACTGGGTCTATTTTTAGAGCAAAATCATTTTCCGTAATTTCACTGTGAATCTTTATTTCTTTTAACGCTGCTCGGTCTACATGAAACGGTAGGCAATTGGTTAAAACATTAGCAATATCAATGTTTTTAGCCTTATTGAATTCGTTATTTTCCAGCTTGGTGAGCAGCATTAGCGACTTGTTGATGCGGGTCAATTTTTCCAATTCGCCCTGCATTTCTCCAATAAGTCTTATTTGCTTTTCGGAACTGATGGTATCGGTAAGCATTTCTAATTTAGTCTGCAAAACTGCCAAAGGCGTACGCAATTCGTGTGAGGCATTTTCGTTAAATTCTTTTACAGATGCGTAATCGGCAACAGCTTTGGTTGCCATAGAGGTCACAAAATGGTTCAGTTCCTTAAATTCTTTGATGCTGGTAGTGGGCAGGCTTAATTCATTTTTATGCTTCAAATCAAAATCCTTAATAATTGCCATCGTTTGCTTGAAAGAACTTAATAATCTTCTGGACAAAATGGTTGCCAGTATTGCAGCCAAACTAAGAGTCAATATCATTTTCCACAAAAGAGCATATAAAATACCACTTAAAATTTCGCTGCAATTCACTTGATGACTGCTGGTAGTTATGCGGGTAGTTTTTCCGTTGATCTCATAAAAAGAACTGACTTGCGAGGCGCAGTCTAAGGTTTCTATCAGGGGAGCTGATCCATTTTTAGCTTCCGTAACGGTAGAAATCTGTATACCAAATTCTTTGGTCGTAAAGCCATCCATTGTTTTGCCTTGCCGCAATTCATTTGCTATTCTATCATTAAGGCCAAGTAATTTTGCATGCTCCCTTTTGTACAAACTTCGTTTGATACCCGTATAGGAGATGTATGTGCAGGCGGGGCCCAATATAATGATAAGCCCTATAAACCACAAAGATATTTTGTTAACTATTCGCATAATCTGTTGATTTATCTGCTGTCACAAAGGCGTTAAATTTATACCCCAAGCCGTGTACTGTTTCCAGATACGGAATGCCATTTGCCGTCGCAATTTTTTTACGTAAGTTCTTGACGTGCTGGTACACAAAATCATAATTGGCGTATTGATCAGCCTCATCGCCCCAAAGGTGCGAAGCAATGGCATATCTTGACAAGATTCTGTTTTTGTTAACCACAAAATAGAGTAACAAATCAAATTCTTTCCGGGTAAGCTCTACAAGAGACTGGTTAATTTTCAATTCAAAAGAATCGGTATTCAGCTCCATTTCATTAAACACTACTAGGTTATTTCCTTCCAGATTTTTCCGCCTGTGAATGGCCCGTAGCCGAGCATTGAGTTCGGGCAGATGAAAAGGCTTCGTAATATAATCGTCGGCACCGTTTTCCAGTCCTTTTATTTTATCTTCTAAAGAGTCTTTGGCCGAAATAACCAATATACCGCTTTTGATGTTTTCTTCCTTTATCAAATGTAGCAAATCTAGACCATTTCCATCTGGTAACATAATATCCAGCAGAATACAGTCGTAGGTGAATTCGGAAATTTTTTCTTTTGCTGACGCATAAGTTTGTACCTGCTCGCACAAGTATCCCCCTTCTTTCAGGTATTCGCCAATATCTTGCGACAATTCAGGGTTGTCTTCTATCGTGAGTATTTTCATCCTGCTTAAAAATTAAAAATGCAGTTTCAAGTAAAACCTTACTTTACTCAAAAAACTGCATAGCACTTATTCAGATTCATTAAAACGTAGCCGCATCTATCACGTAGCGGTAACGGGCTTCTTTATTTACCACTTTCTTATAAACATCATTCAAATCTTTGGCTTCCACAATCTGAATTTGCGGATAGATTTTGTTATCTGCACAGTAATCAATCACTTCCTGTGTTTCGGGTATTCCGCCAATCAATGAGCCGTTATAATTCACACGATTGTTGACAAAAGCAAATTGATTGAAGAAAATATGTTTGTCCTGTGCTGGTAAACCTACTTGGGTATAGCTTCCGTAAGGTTTCACGATAGAAGTGTAAGCTCCCAGATCATATTCGGCAGGGATGGTTGAAATAGCATAATCCATTTTACCATTATAAGGCTTCAACTTATCCAATGTATCTACTACAATCACCTCTTTCGCTCCAAAACCTTTGATGTCGTTCACTTTATCCGCCGATGTAGTAAAGGCATATACCTCCGCACCTTTGGAAACCGCTAATTTAATGGCCAAATGTCCTAAGCCACCTATACCGCAAACACCAACTTTCATACCTTTTTCTATTTTCACTTTCATTAAAGGAGAGTAGGTTGTAATACCTGCACAAAGTAACGGAGCAGCATCTTTTAGGTCAATATTTTTGGGGATTTTGATGGCAAAATGTTCTTTTACCACGATGTTGTTTGAGTAACCACCTTGAGTAATTCCTGTTGGAGAGGTTTTGTCGGGAGTACCGTAAGTAAAGAGTGTAGCATGATTATTGCAATATTGCTCTTCTCCATGCGTGCAGCTATTGCAGGTACCACAACTATCTACCATACAACCTACGCCAGCGTGATCACCCACTTTAAATTTCTTTACATTTTTACCTACAGCAGTAACCACGCCCGCGATCTCGTGGCCAGGAACTTGTGGATATTGTTGGTATCCCCATTCTCCTCGCATCGCATGAATATCGGAATGGCAAATCCCTGAGAATTTGATGTCTATCAATACATCGTTATCGCCAACTGGATGACGCTCAAAATTCCAAGGTTTAAGAATTCCTGATTTGTCGAAAGCGGCATAGCCTTTACTTTTTACATTTTTTACAAGCGGTGATATTAACGTATTGGAAATACCGTCTACGCTCGTTAAAGACAATGCTCCCGCACTTGCTATTCCTGTTTGTTTGATGAATTTTCTTCTTTCCATTTTCTTGAAATTTATTTTAGATTATTCTATTTTGTTATCTTTTGGCTGAAATCCTAATCAATCGACCATCCTTATCATCGGTTACTACCCATAAATTGCCGTCTGTACCCATTTTTACATCCCTTATTCGCTGATGCTGGTTTAACAGAAGGCGTTCTTCGCCTATAACTTTGTTATTCTCTATCACCAAACGGATGAGATGCTGACCGGCCAAAGTGGCAATGAATAGATTGTTTTTCCATTCGGGAATAGCTGTACCGGTATAAAAAGTACAGCCAGATGGTGCTACTGTTGGATCCCAATAATATACGGGTTGTTCCAAACCTGCTTTTTGCGTGATGTTGCCTTCAATGGGTGTCCAATTGTATTCGCTACCATACGCAATAACAGGCCAGCCGTAATTCTTGCCAGGTTTTACAAGATTAACTTCATCGCCACCTTGTGTGCCGTGTTCATCCTCCCAAAGATCTCCGGTTACAGGATGCCAGGCAATGCCTTGTGGGTTACGAAATCCCATCGCCCAAATTTCTGGTAGAGCATTGGTGCTATCTTTCGAAAAAATAATATTGCCTTTTGCCGGAGTTCCATCGGTATTGATACGAAGAATTTTTCCCAAGGCCGAAGAAAGCCATTGAGTTTTCACACGGGTCTGTTCAAACATCCGTTCGCTGGTAGAAACCAATAGTTTTTCTTTTTTATCGAACAATAAACGGCTACCATAATGTGCCATTCCACCACCAGTGCTGTCATTTACTTTATAGATTATTTTTAATTCATCCAGCCTGTTTTCTGCTTTGGGAAGTTTGGCTGAAGCGACTACAAGGCCCGTTCCTTTGTTTTGTTTTCGCTGAACATAGGTGAAATATATTTTCCTGTTTTTGTTGAATTTTGGATCTAAAATCACATCTAGCAATCCTGCATCACCACCAAAAGCTACATCTTTTGGAACACCAGCCAAGGTATCGCTTACTTCTCCCGCCTTGCTTACAATACGCATAGAACCGGGTTTCTCAGTAACCAATATTTTACCGTTGGGTAAAAAAGCCAAGCTCCACGGTTTGTTGAGTTTGTCTGTAATGACATCCACTCTATAAGGCGTTTTGGTAATGACTGCTCCGATTCTGGTTTGGCCGGGAAATGCGGGCGTTTGATTTTTACCAAAAGTTTCCCTGTGTTCCAAAGGTTGGCCTGCAACAGGGGTTTCATCAGGTGGTCTTCTTCCTGCTACCTGCATACCATTGCCATTTCGGTTTTGTGCAAACGTAGAAATAGATAAAAAACTACAAACTAAAAGAGTTAAAAAAAACAATCTTTTCATTACTATATTTTTATTGCGTTTTATAAACCAATTCGATAAATTCTTCCACCCGTTTCATCCGTAATGGCATAAATCGCACCATCTGGTCCTTGTGCCAAATGGCGTATGCGACGGTTTTCTGTAGCTAAAAATCGTTCTTCCTGCATCACACGATGTGTGGTATTGTCAATCACCAGCCGTGCAATATGCGTACCTGCCAAGGCGGCTACAAAAAGATTGTTTTGCCATTCTGGAATGGTCGCTACGGTATAAAAAATCATTCCACTTGGAGCAATAGCCGGATCCCAATAATAAATGGGCTGCTCCATACCAGATTGTTGTATACCGTTTCCTACGATGGATCCATTGTATTCCAATCCATAGGAAATAACAGGCCAACCGTAATTTTTACCAGAGTTGATGATGTTGATTTCATCACCGGCCTGAGGACCATGTTCGCTTTCCCACAATTCGCCCGTTATGGGGTTAAAAGCCAAACCTTGAGGATTACGATGTCCTAAAGAATATATTTCTGGAAGTGCATTAGGGGTATTGATAAACGGATTTCCTGCGGCGGCTGTTCCGTCTTTATTTATTCTGATAATTTTCCCAAGAGAGGAATTGAGTTCTTGGGCTTGTACCCGAATTCCGTTATCGAAACGCTCACCAAAAGTGCAATACAACAATCCATTATTATCAAACAACATTCTTGAACCATTATGATTGACGCCTGTGTGTGGCGAAGTACCCCGATAAATGACCGTAACATTTTCAAAAGCCGTTTCATCAGTAGATAATCTTGCTCTGGCGATGCAGTTTGTTCCTGTATTACCTGCCGAAGGTTCTACATAAGACCAGAAAACTAATCTAGTTGTTGTAAAATCGGGGTCGAGTTTTACGTCTAACAATCCGCCATCGCCCTGTGCTCTTACTGCCGAAACGTTTGCAATGGCATTTCCCAACGCACCGCTGGACGAGACAATTCTAATGGTTCCCGACCTTTCGCTAATGAGTATATTTCCGTCAGGCATAAATGCAATTCCAGAGGGACGATTAAGTCCGGTTGCAAAAGTGCTCACTTGGATATTAGCCTGCGTTTTAATGCCCGGGACTCTGGTTTGTCCTTCAAATGCGGGTTGTTGGTTAAACGCAACTTTGGGTCTTGTCTCGACAGGTGGTAATCTGGTCGGGGTCACCACCGGGGGCGTGTTATCGTCTTTACCTGACTTATGGCAAGAAACGATTGATAAAACAATAGAAGTTGCCAAAATAATGTGTGCTAATTTCATATGCATTGTTTTTAGTTTCCCTGATAAACGGATAAATCACACGGTGTAAAGGAAGGCTGCTTGCATGTAATTTTTTGAACAGCACCTCTGGCCAATGCTTTTTTTAGCAAAGGCAATGTAAAGGCATCATCTGTAACCGAAGCTGTGGCATGACAGCTGTTGCAACTTGCCGTTAAGCTCACCTGATAAATCGGATTTGACGGGCTGAATGAATTGCTGTGCCATTCGTTCTCTTTTTTCTGCCTGATGTAAACTGTCGATTGGTCGCTCCCAAACCAGGTTTCCAATACCAATAAAGCTTCGCTAGGAAGAACACCGGTGTTGGCTGCTATCCTAGCAGAAGCACTGTCGATAAACATCCGCCTGAAATAATTACCAGCTTTATCAACCTCGGCATAATAAACTAATCCTTTGCCATATTTGGATATATAAATATTGGAATCTAACGATCCTGTACTATCTGGAATATTTCCTCCACTATTTTCTTTGTCTGCGATTACTATTTCCTCTGGTTTACTGCATCCCGAAAGATTAAAACTAGCCGATAGAGTATAGATTATAGGGGACATAATGACTAATATTTTTTTCATCTTATGCATTTTTTAAATTTATTATAATGACTTATATCCCTATAAAAAATAAACAGATATTAAGTTATAACGTAGCCATATCAATCACAAAGCGGTAACGTACATCACCCTTTTGCATTCTTTCGTAAGCCGTAGTGATGTCTTTTATATCGATCACTTCAATTTCCGAAACGATGTTATTTTCGGCACAGTAATCGAGCATCTCTTGTGTTTCGGCAATGCCGCCAATGCCTGATCCTGCTAAAGATTTTCTACCACCAATAATGCTAAATGCTGCTATTTGTGCGGGATTAGAAGGTACCCCCACACAGATCATAGTACCACCTGTTTTTAACAATCCCAAATACATGTTGAAATCGTGCTCGGCAGAAACGGTATCTAAAATAAAATCAAAAGTTCCTTTAGCTGCTTCTACCTGAGCAGAATCTTTGGTTACCACAAAATGATACACTCCCAATCTTTTAGCATCTTCTTCTTTAGTAGCAGAGGTACTCAAAACTGTTACTTCCGCACCAAAAGCAACTCCGAATTTCACAGCCATGTGTCCTAAACCACCTAATCCAAGGACAGCGAGTTTATGACCTTTGCCTACTTTCCAATGCTTCAAAGGGGAATAAGTAGTAATTCCTGCACATAATAATGGTGCTACTGCGGCCAAATCCAATTTATCTGATACGTGCAATACGAAATCTTCTTTTACCACAATCGTGGTGGAATAACCACCATAGGTCGGCATTCCATCGGTGTAATGATTGGTGCCGTTATAGGTTTGGGTGTTTCCGTGGTCGCAATATTGCTCCAAATCGTGCTTGCAATTTTCGCAATGGCCACAAGAATCTACCATGCAACCGGTACCTGCTATGCCGCCAACTTTGAATTTGGTAACGTTTTCTCCCACTTTTACAACTCTACCAACGATCTCATGACCAGGAACCATTGGAAAAATGCCTTCGAACCAATCGTTTTTTATTTGGTGCAAGTCGCTGTGGCAAACACCACAATACAGAATATCAAATTGTACATCATTGGGGCCTACTTCTCTTCTTTCAAATTCCCAGGCAGTCAGATCGGAAGTGGGTGTCTGTGCGGCGTATCCTTTGGTTTGGATCATAGTTGTATCTATTTTTTAATTAATTTTTTCAAAATAATCTTTCGTGAGGAGGTGTGATACCTGCCATCCTCAAGTAAACTACGATACCTCCACGATGATGTGTTTGATGTTCAAATGCTTTTTCCAAGGTTAGGAATCTGGTCATATCGCCCTTTTTCTCTTCGAGTTTCTCTGCCGGCATCGCTAGTAAATTTTTCAAAAGGAAATCATACGAATCATCTACAAACTTCACTATTTCGGCTTTGGTCATTGCTGCGGCTCTCTTCTGTGGGTCGTCTTTACCAATAGGGCTTTCTACGCCAGTTCCTGCGGCGCCAAGGTTATAATTGTATTTTGCCAAATGAAGCATTTGCTCGGCAAAGGTCATCGCCTTTTCTTCGGGCTTGAACCCGAATTTTTCTGAAGGCATGGCTTCAAAAATTTCATCGGTATACGTCTTGGCACGTTGCCAGTCTTTTACCAATTGCTCTTTTACCGTTTCCCTGAAATCGGTTTGTGCTGACACGCTACCTGCGATCAGCACAAAAAGAAACAGCAGGATATACCTGCCGCTCTTTAAACTATTATTTTTAAGCTTTAACATCATCGTGGTCTGTTCCTGTGATTACTTCTTTCCATTCTTCGATTTCCGCATAGAATTTGTCCATTTTTTCTTTGAACATTGCAAGCGTATCATTACCTAATGGTAAATGCACCGGTGGTTTTGGAGAAGCAGCCAGCTTCACAATGGCAGCGCCTAATTTTTTAGCATCACCCGGTTGTTTTTTATTCACTTGGGTTGCGAAATCACGCATGCCACCTACAGTCCCGGCGTAGTCTTCTATTACGTTTGCCGTTCTGGTCAACGAAGTTTCGTCCAGGAAATCGGTACGGAAGAAACCTGGCTCAACTGTTGTTGCGAAGATGCCAAGAGGCGCCAATTCGATAGCCATACCTTCTGTAATCCCTTCAACTGCAAATTTGGTAGAACCATAAAGTCCCCAACCAACAATTCCTGTTAATCCTCCAACAGAAGAGAAGTTAATTACGTGACCTTTTCTTTCTTTACGCATATAAGGAAGTACGGCCCTGGTTACATTCAGCAAACCAAATACGTTTGCCTCATAATTCGCTTTTACCTCAGCATCCGTTGCTTCTTCAACGGCACTTAGCAGACCAAAACCTGCATTGTTAACCAGTACGTCTATTCTTCCGAATTTTTCGATCACTGCATTCGTCACTTCTTTTGCTTGTGCTTCATCGGTTACGTCTAAAGTCAATGCAGAACCGTTGGCGTTGTCGAATATTGCAGTAAGACCTTCAGTGTCTTTACGGGTTGTTCCAACCACGATATCACCTGAAGCCAAAACTGCTTTTGCGATCTCTAAACCTAATCCTCTATTTGCTCCGGTAATTAACCAAACTTTTTGTAAACTCATTTTTGACAATTTTTTAATTAATTTGACAAAACAAAATTAGACCAGGCAGATTAAACAACGATTTCTATTTGGCTCAATTTTGTGTTTTATTTGGCTCACTTTCGCGTAAAGAGCAACATTTCCTTATGTTGTTAGGACAATAGTCTACTGTAAGATGGTGTAAAACCAAAGTGGTCTTTAAAAATTCTGGAAAAATGAGTAGGATTTTCAAATCCTGTGGTGTAGCATATTTCGGAAACGGTAAGCAGCGTGTTTTCTAATAGTTCTTTTGCTTTCTCCAATCTTCTTTTTCGTATCCACTCGGAAGGTGGAATATTGAAAACCGCCTTGAAATCGCGTTTAAAGCTCGCTAAGCTTCTACCAGAAATATAGGCCAGTTCCGGAATTGATATCGGTGCATTATAATTATCTTCCATCACAGATACCAAATCGGTTTTTACTGGTTGCTTAATTTGCAGAATCTGTTGCAACAGTTGTTTATCGGTGCCGGCAATATCATAAAGGACTTCTAATAGTTTTAGCTTTATCAATCCCGGATCAATTTCTTCTTCTGCATCAAAATAAGGCTTCACCGATTCAAGAAACCCCATCATTCTGGGTTTTATAAGCTTTGCAGTAATTTTCGCTGTTTCTGTACTTTTTTGAGATGAAATATTAGCGTGCTTAAAAAAATCAAGTATCAATTCATCCTTTAGGAAAAACATTAAGCTATCGTACACACGACCGTTTTTTGGGTCTCCGGTTTTATCATAATTGAGCAGACAAGCTTTGGGAAACAAAATCATCTGATTTTCCTTAACCGTATACGTTGCATTGCCGTAGGTCAATACATTTTGGCCTTGCGTTACAAACAATAAAAGATGCTCTTCTAAAAACATCGCCCCCTGGCTTCTGGTGATATGCGAGCAAGACTCTACCACAGAAAACCCGTCTATTTTCAAAGCCCTGTGATTGTAAGGTGTTTGGGTGAGTTCTGTTGGAACTTTTATATATTTCATATTACAAATGTACAAAATAAAATATTTCTAATTAGCTCAATTTTGATATTCTTTTAGCTCTTTTTCCTTAATAAATTTCGCGTATTAAATGAAAATCGTTAACCAAAAATCTTTGACATACTATCAAAAGTAGTTGATTTTCAAGTGGTTATATTTCTATTCATTGACATCTTTGTAATCTGTTTTTGCAAATAGCTTATTTACAGCGGTTATATCTAATAGCAACATTTCTAAAATCAGTTATAGCTCGTAGATTGAACTACTAGTCTTTAAGTATTTCCCAACTATTACGGTCAAGCAATAGGCTATTATGATGAGTAATTTTGGATTCTTACAGCATTTTCAGTTGTTCTCTCAAAACGTTTTAATTTTTTAATATTGTTTAATCAATTTAGAAGAACAATTCTATTTTCCAACGATTTCTATACAGTAATGCAATCTCATCTGCTATAAGTTCAAAATTATAGCTATTGTGCAAGTCAGCTAATTTATACCATTTGCAACTATTTTTTGTCTTCAAGCTATTAATAATATAAATAAAATTCATCTTTGATTTTTAAAAAGAACAGCATTTGTTTTTTCAGGACTCTAACAAATTGCAAAATTCATAGGCTAAATAAGATAAAACAAAGACTATTTGGAACAATTCTAAATAGTCTTTGTTGCCTAATGTTTTGTGTTTAATTTTGTCACTAATTATAATCAGTCTAAATAAAAAATAAAAATGAAACGATTTCTTACCTATCTGTTAATAATACTTTTTTGTTCCAATTTTGGTATTTCTACTCTAGCCCAATCTAAAAGTGGGACACTAAAAGGAATGGTCAAAACCAGTGATGGTGAACCCGCTGCTTATGTAAACATTGGCTTAATCGGCACAAATAAAATCACAAGTTCAGACGAAGAAGGGAAATACGAACTTATAAATATCAAACAGGGTACCTATACAGTTAAGGTCTCATTTGTAGGGCTTAGTTCTGTTGAAAAATCAATAATGATTGAAGATGGAAAAACGATTGTTCTTGATTTTACACTTTCAGAGAATGCTTCTCAAATAAGTGAAGTGGTTGTAAGCGCGAAAAAGCCTATTTCTATGGGCAAAATAAACTTAAAACCTTTAGATCTTCCACAAAGTGTCGGTGTTGTAAGTAGCATTGTTATTGCAGACCAGCAGGCGATTCGGTTAGGAGATGTTGTAAGAAACGTAAGTGGCGTGTCAATTACGCAAACACGTGGTGGAGTAGCTGAAACCTTCTCTGCCCGTGGCTATAGCATTGGTATAGCTGGGTCAGGAGGTAGCATCTTCAAAAATGGTGTTATAAGCAATACTATGGGATTTCCTGATGCAAGTACTCTAGAGTCTGTAGAAGTGTTAAAAGGTAGCTCAGCCCTGCTATATGGCAACGTATCTGGAGGGGTAATCATAAATATGATTACCAAAAAGCCGAAATTCAATTGGGGTGGCGAAGCTTCTTTTCTTGCAGGGAGTTATAATCAGTATAAACCGACTTTGGATATTTATGGCCCAATAAGTAAAAATCTGGCTTTTAGAGTAGTGGGCACTTACGAAAATGCTAAAAGTTTCAGAGATGTTGTGAAAACGAATCGTGTCTATGTAAACCCTTCACTTCTTTACAAAATCGGGAATAAGACAGATATATTATTACAAGGCGACTATCTTAAATCAGATATTGTACCTGATGCTGGTATAGGAGTGCCTAATAGTCGTATCACAATTACTGAAATACCTGACGCTCCGAGAAGTAGATTTATAAACACGGTGTGGGCGTATAATAATACTAAACAAACTTCGGGCTCTATTACTATCAATCATAACTTTAATGAAAACTGGAAGCTGACAGGTATAGGCGCAGCTCAAAATACAAGAGTGGATGGATTAGGTGTTGGCGTTCCTAATAATATTTCCTCAACTGGAAATTATACCCGTAGCCTAAGTGGTGTAAAAACAGGTGAAAATAATTACACCGCGCAACTTAACTTAAACGGATTCTTTAAAACTGGAAGTGTTAGTCATCAATTATTAGTTGGTAACGACCTTGTGAAGATTATATCAGAGAGTAACACTTTTAAATTTACTTCAGCAACTGGCGTAGTAGGAACCGCCTATGATGTGATTAATATATTTAATCGTAACCCCGCGACTGAACGTACCGATATTCCAATGATGTCAGATACGGCAAGAACAACGACTCCTTCTATTCGTTATGGGGCCTATGCTCAGGATTTAGTATCTATCACGAATAAATTTAAAGTTTTGGCCGGAGTAAGATGGTCGTGGCAAAAATCAATTCGCAGCACTATTCTTAGTAGAGATACACAGGCTGAGCGCCGTGGAACAGGAGCTGATAGAACTGATGCTGCATTCTCGCCGAAGTTTGCTTTAATCTATCAACCCCTGCAAACTACATCATTGTATGCCAGCTATACAAATAACTTTAACACCAATACAGGAACAGATATCCATGGCGACAATTTAAAACCATCGATAGTAGACCAATTCGAGGTAGGTTTGAAAAATGAGTTATTTGACAATAAACTCTCTGCAAACGTGAGCGTTTATAAAATCAAGAACAGCAATTTTGCTCAAATGGCATTATTCGATGCGAACGGAAATCCTAACTCTAATACGAATATTCGTGAACTTAGCGGGGAGACAACCAGTGATGGGTTGGAGGTAGATTTTAATGGGAAAATTTCTAAAAACTTCTATTTTATAGCAGGCTACGGTTATAACTTCATGCGGTACACAAACACTACGGGAGTAGTTGGGTCACAGATCGAAGGCGAGCGTCTGATCAATAACCCTGCTCACACAGGTAATGTAGCTGTTTTTTATACGTTCGCTAAATACGTAAAGGGCTTAAAACTAGGTGTAACTGCATTTTATACGGGACAACGTTTTGGAGGGCTTAATAACGTAGTGGGTTTAAATGGTGGGATGAACAATACTACTGCTGCGCAATCTTCTTATAATGGGCTTGTACCAGTAGCGCCATATACTTTGGTTAATATATCAGCAGGATATAGCTGGAACAGAGTTTCTCTACTAGCTCAATTATCGAATATATTTAATGAAATGGGCTATCTAGTACATGACAGATACAGTATCAATCCTGTGGCTCCTCGTCAAATTTCGGCAACCCTCTCCTACAAATTCAGTAAATAATTCAGGTAACAATAGTTGATATACTTAAGAATAGTAATCAATTATAAATGAATTCCTACTTGAAGAGAACACACTACCAACCTGGATTCTTTCAAAGTTGGTAGTGTGTTTATTACACCCTTAGATTAATATTATTTTATGCGCAATCGATTAGCCAATATCTTTTTTTTAATTGCGACACTTGGTTCATGCAAAAATACAGGTGGAGACTATCAAAAGATTGAAGGAAATGCTCAGGGAACAAACTACATTATTACTTTTGAGGCAAAGGAAGGCACATTTAACAAAAGCGAAGTTGATAGTATTTTTAAAGCAATAGACCATAGTATGTCCTTATGGGATAGCACTTCTATTATTTCGAACGTCAATAAAGGAGCTACTTCTCTGTTGATCGATGATCATTTCAAAAATGTTCTTCAGAAATCCTACGAAATTTATTACCAATCTAGTGGCGCATTTGATCCTTCTATAGGCCCATTGATTAAAGCTTGGGGTTTTATTCGTAAAAACGATCTTCCTCTCCCTACGGACCACACTATTGATTCTTTAAAGCAATTTACAGGTTTGGAAAAAGTCTCATTGCACCAAAATAGAGTTGTCAAAGAAAATCCAGCTGTTGAATTAGATTTTAATGGTATTGCTCAGGGATACACAGTCGATGTGATAGCCGCCCATCTGGAGAAAACAGGCATAGCTAATTATCTTATAGAATTAGGTGGGGAAGTAAGGGCAAAAGGGAAAAACGAAGAAGGGCAAAGCTGGAAAATAGGTATTGAGAAACCCACCCAAAACGAAAGTGCAGAGCAAAATGAAGTGCAGTCGGTGGTTGCATTGCACAACATGAGTTTAACAACCGCGGGCAATTATAGAAATTTTATTCAGACTAATGGTAAGTTTCTTAGCCATATTTTAGACCCCAAAACTGGTAAGCCGGTTGAACACCGTGTAGTATCTGTGTCGGTTTTGGCTTCTACCTGTATGGAGGCCGATGGCTGGGATACTGCCTTTCTGGTTTTAGGAAAAGAAAAAAGCATTGAATTGGCCACTAAACTGGGACTAGATTTTCAAATGATTTTAATAGGAAAGAAAAATAATTATGAAGTGTTTCAAACAGAAGGTTTCAGAAAAATGATCCAATAAGCCCAAAATATATAGATGAATTTCAACAAGTTTAATACAATCAATAAATGAAAAATAAACTCGCTTTTACGCTTCTGTTCCTTGTAGCAGGCGCTTCTCTTTCTGCACAGAATGTCTTTCATAATAGAGACTTCTGGAGCACAAAACCCTCGGTAGAAATAGTAAAACAGAAAATGGCCGAAGGCAACAATATTCTTGAAATGGGGCCTGGGGGTTGGGATGGCCCCCTATTGGCCATTATGGCTGATTGTAGCTTTGAAACTATCAAATTTATTCTAGACCAACCTGGTATTGATGTAAATGTGGTAACTCATCACTCGAATAACTACCTGATGTGGACTACGCAAAAAGGAAATTCACAGGTAATGAAACTACTATTGGACAAGGGCTCAAAAACCGACATTATTAATAGCCACAAACAATCTTTGTTGATGCATGCAGCCTTAAGTGGGAAAGCCGATCCGATCATCTATGACTTAATTCTTCAGAATGGTGGAGATATAAAAAGTGATAAGGATGAAGAAGGACGCAATGTAATGCTGGTCGCAATTGGCGGCTTGAAAGATGTATCGTTTTTGAAATACTTTGAGAGTAAAGGGCTGTCATTAAAAGATACGGACAAAAAAGGGAATGGCTTATTTCACTATGCTGTATCCGGTGGAAATATTAATACCCTTAAACAATTAGTAGCTATGGGGGTAGGCTATGCTCCGAATGCGGTAGGTGAAAACGCCTTTTCATTCATCGGTCGAGGTCGTGGTGGCAAAATAAATCCTGAGTTATTGCAATATCTGAAGAGTTTGGGAATAGATCCTAAGGTTAAATCCTCTAATGGACAAACGCTGGCTCATACTTTGGCTAGGATCGGAGCAGATGAGTCTGCTTTGTCATTTCTTTCTGAAAACGGCTTAAATCTGTCGCAAGCTGATAAAGAAGGAAATACACCGTTGATATTGGCGGCCGTGAGAGGCAATGCTTCTTTTGTAGGATTCTGGCTAAGTAAAAATAATGTAAAAGCGGTAAATAATGCCGGGCAGTCGGCACTTTCACAAGCTGTAGAGAATAATACGACAGATGTTGTGAAATTGCTGATTGATAAGGGCGCTAAAACGGATATTAAAGATAAGGATGGTAATGATTTATATTTCACTCTTATGAACGGCTATCGTAAAGGCAAAGGCAGTATCCAACGCGCTTCTGAAATAATGGAGGTGCTACGAACTTCGGGTCAAAGTATGCCGAAAACAGGCAAACTTTTGCACTTGGCTTTGAATAAAGATGATAAAGAACTATTGGCTAAATTGATTGAATCAGGAGAAGATATCAATGCTAAGGACAAAGATGGCTATACTTTATTGCACTATGCGGGTATGAAATCAAAAAATCTGGATTTATTGAAGTTTCTGATTGAAAAAGGCGCAAATGCGACCATAAAAACGGAACTGGACGAATCAGTAATTGATCTCATTGCAGAGAACGAAGTATTGAGTAAACAAAATTTGAATCTAGATTTTCTAAAAAAATGACGGCGAAAAAATTGAAGAAATTTAGAATAGGCTTAGTGTCGCTGACAATCTTTGCCTTACTATCATTCGGGTTTAAAAATACTCGAGCTCAGGTATCATTCAAATGCCTTGTACAGCTTACCAATTATTCAGGAGAAGGAGCGTATGTGGTCGTATCATTAATCGACTCTAAAGGGAAATACAAAAAGACATTGCAGGTTTTTGGTAAAGAAAAACGTTGGTACGATGACCTTGAATCTTGGTTTAAGTTTTACACTACTACTAGGGAAAATATTGATGGTGTTTCAGGTGCTTCTATTACTGCTGGTAGTAGAAAAGTATTCTCTATCAACGTTGACGATTCAGTTTTTGATAAGGGCTATAAACTACGCTTTGAGTCTGCAGTCGAGAATAAAAATTATAAAGAGAAAGATGTTGAAATGGATTTTTCAGAAGAAAACGTTGGTAAAACCATTAGCGGGACAGGGTACATCAGGTATGTGAAATTGATTAAAAATCCCTGAATAAATAAACTTTTGACGTAGACTACGTTTTTTTTCTGCCACTATAGAAGCTGGACTTTCTATTATTTCCCCTCAGTTACAGAATGTATTTTGGCTGCGAAACCTTGGTTTCGCAGCCAAAATACTATTGTGGATACCATAGACGTGGTTTGATGTGAGCGGATTTGCATGGGTCACTCTTTCTAAAAACATCAACAATGTGAAAAATTTGGATGAGTTGAAGGAAAGATTACATTCTAGAAAACGGACAATACGTTGTCGGCGATTAAAAAACCACTGCAATCTGCTTAAAATAGATGATATAATAGCAAGCCAATTGTATGGTGAAGCTGCTGCGTTAGGCCTCAAAATACGTAAGGAAATTCGTAAGACGGTCGTCGAAATAGTCACCCACCCTCTCTATTCAAACGCTAAGTGTGAATTACAGGAACAAAATTTGAAAACGCAACTTATAAACGATGTGTCTGGGATTTTTGAGAAGTCTTTGGAATTTCCTGCAAATTGCCTGGTGGATACGAAAGATTTAGCTGGCCTGGTTGCTACCAATATAATTGACCCTCTCTTGGAAACGGTCAAAGAAATTGATAGCTGTTGTCAGGCGATTGAAAGGTTAATGTCTCCTCCTTTTGATGTAGAATTCCCGGCTCGAACAGCTCGCAGGAGCAAGAGGAAGTAATTTTGCGTTGACTTTATTATGGTTCAACTGCTATGGGAATGTGATCTCAGCTTTCTCTCTTAATCCATGAACGTATTCAACTGCTTTTTGAGCATGTGAAACTGCAGAAAATATAAGGCGTTTATCGTCTTGCAAAGCACTCATCCTGGATTGAATGTAGGCCGCATTAATTTCCTCCGGCATTGGTTCAAAACCGAGGTCGACCGCCAGGAAACAAGCTCCAAGCTCAGCCACAAGTTCCTCTTTTGCATAGCCTTCATCACCGTATACTTTCCGACCAAATTCGCGGTTCAATCGGCCGGGATGCTTAGTCCAATGTGTCAATTCATGCATCAGCAAAGCCTCGTAAAAATCCGAACATATAAAAAAAGAACCCAATTGAAAATGTCCAATTGGATTCTGTAAATTAGTATTTTAAATCTAAATATCTGTATCGATTATTTAGGACTAGACATACTGGATACGAAATACGTGACGGGGGGTATGTCGTATTATTCAAAGATAATAAAAGATATGTTGTATTACAACTTTTTTCCGTATTCGACTAAAAACGGCAAATCGCTTGTATACAGTAAAGCAGAAAGCAATTTGGCCAGCATGCTCACCCTCTTTGGCTTAATCATATAGTGGGTAGCGCTGAGGCTTTGCAGTTCTTCGATACATTCTTTCTCTGAAATCCCGGAATATATAATTACTGGCGTGTTTGAAAGATGTTTGAGATTCCTTATTTCACGCAGGCATTCCCTTCCATCAATAAAAGGTATATTTAAGTCAAGAAATATATAATCTGGAATGTAGGTTCTCGTAGTTTTTAAGAAATTAATAGCTTCTAACCCGTCTTTCTTTGTAAGGTGTTCAAACGGCTGTCCGATTTCAACTAAAGCTATTTGGAAAAGTTCGGATTCGTCGGGATCATCATCGATAAAGAGGAACTTATAGACTTTCATTTTTGAGTAGTATAAAGCAATGAGGAAATCAATAGCTCAAAAATAGAAAAAAACTTTCGTATAATCAAATAGCTTTGTGTAATAATGTATGTGTCAAGTGTTTTGAATTTAAATGAATGACTATTTTTAATCAATTGTATTAGGTAATAGAAAAGGTAAGTCATTTTCTTTCAAGATAGCCTCCAAATATGAACTATACTTCCTGGGCTCATCGTTTTTACAAGGTAGTGCTTCGCTCCCCAATTTTCTGCTTCTTGAATGTAACCGTCGTCAGAAATAGTACTATACAGAACTAACGGCACGTCTTTTAAGCCGTCAATCTCCTTCACGCAATCAACACACATACTTTTCCAGCACCTCGATAAGCTTTAGGACCAGAAATATGAGATCAAGCCTTCGTATGGTGTCACTTGGTAACGATTGTAGCCCTTGAATATTTTTAAACGAATGAAAAGTGATATTTTTGTTTACGTCATTCAAAGCGTATTCGAAAATTTGTCTGTCATCCGCATCATCGTCAATAAGCACCAAAGTAAAGTTCTTCATAAATATAATATTTGGTCGAATTATACTTCCAAAATTCTGTTCCAAATATTAAATAATTATATAAAGAAGACTGGTAGAATTCCTACCAGTCTTAGTTGCCCAATCCCACTTTATAAAACACTACGCTGATGCCTAAAACCCGGGTTAAGCAAAAAAAGCTAAAGATGTATTCATTTTCCCCTATTTGGTCATAAGCCGAAGGCCACAGGTTAAAATCCCACCTCTAGCAACCAATGTTTTCAAATACTTAATTGTAGTTTTAAGAAATATGGAGAAAGCTGGTACCGTGCTGGTGCCGCTTTTCTGGGAGATTATATTCAATTCTTATTTTCGCAGAGAGCTTATTTTCTCGCGTTATTTCTCGTTAATTGGCTCATAGCTTAAGTCTTAGCGGATATTGCCAGATACTATTAAATCTAATAATGCCGTAACTCTAAAAGGTAATTTTAGTGTGACATTGAAAGCTGATTGTGATAAAATATTTAAAGCTAATAATTGGCCTTGGAGAAAAGTAGTTAATCATGGAGACACTATCAGAAGAGCTCGCTGCTTCTTTGGACGTGGCAAGGCAATTGCAGTGAGGAAAGAAGTGTTGACATACGTTAAATGACTTGATGGCTGATTGATAGTTTGCGAACCGATTAAGATTTACGGAGTTTAGCTGATATTTTTAAATCTTATCATGATATTTTAGGAGTTCAGATGAATAATGAACCGAGGGCTCAAAATGCAGTAATTTTGACTCGTGTTTCTTTCTTAGCACAAGACTATTCAAACGAGATGCAAGAACAAAGACTATTTCAATACGCGGAAGGAAGAAATCTGAAAGTCTTACAAGTCTTTAATTTTGTTGGGCAGTTTACCCGAGGTGACAACGGACAATTCGATGTTTTAATAAAATTTATAGACGCGCAAAAAGAGTGTGTAGCTATCGTCGTCGATAAGGTTGACCGAATAAGATTCTTCTTTAAGTATTATCCGATATTGGATGATTTAATTCGACAAGATAGAATTGAATTGCATTTCAATTCAGAAAACCGAATTATTCACAAGTCTTCTTCAGTTCAAGATCGTTGATATGGTCAATGGATGTAATAAACGCACATTTGTTATAAGCCGATACAGAAAGTCAAGATACTGATGGTTGCCAATTAGTTGATTACACTAGGTAACAAGTCTTGATTTTTTCCTCGCAAGAGCTTATATTTTGCCAATTGTGAATTAAAGTCAGGCGAATTCGTTTCGCCTGACTTTAACATTATAGAATCGGTTCTTCCAATCTCGGGCAACAATCTGCTTATTAACTCATCATTAGTTTCACAATAGCTGAATGGCTGAGGTTCGCACGAAGCTGGCGTTTCCATGCAGATCAGTTGAGCCTAAACAATATTATTCTAAAGTGAAAAAGACCGACGGAAAATCTATCGGCCTTAGTGATTACTAAATCCACACAACTTTTACTTTATATATCGAAAACCTTCAGCTAGAAGAAGCATCATTATTTTTAATAAGCGAGGTAATAAAAGCACTTGTACTCTACAAAAAATGATCTCATTCTATTGTCGCAAGTTGTTCTTTAGACGGAGACAGTAGTAGTCGTCGCATGGAAAATAATCAAATTACTTATTGGACTTTGTGTGTCGGGCAAACCAATTAAAATTTCTTTTAATGATGATTCTATTATTATATATATCCTGGCAATCTGCTTTCAGTGCTATTGTGCTTAGCTGATTTCTTACAAGGCTTATTTCGGCTTCTCCCTCATGTTCCTCAAAACGGGTTGAAAAAACTTCGAGATATGTGCCGGGCAGTATTACCTTTTTTTCTGAATCCGTAACATCTATGCTCATATATGAATCCGGATTAAGTTCCAGACAATCTTTTATACTGGAATATGATTTTCCGTTTTTAGAGAAAGTAAAACGATCCAGAATCAAAGGACCAACGCCATTATTCTGAATATAAACATACATCAGTTTCCCAATAATTCTGAAATCAATTTGTCCCATAGGTTTTAGCGATTTTTCATTATGGGTGCGTTGAAGATGTAACTGATAGAATGTAGCAAGCAATGCCAACAGTGAAATAGACAAGCTCAAATTGGTCTCCTTTTCAAAAACGCCTTGGTCAGGCTATTATATTCAATTGGTAAACCCCTGACAATCCTCCCCCTGTCTTTTTTAATCAATAATCAGAAGATGTATTGGAAATGTGCCTTTTTAAGATTGGTTTCGGCCAATGGTTATTTGCTTTTGCTGCTATTTGATAATTTTCTGCTTATCAAATCGATATTGGACTGACTAATCTGGTATTTTTTTGCTAAATATTCCCATTGCAGGAGTGCTGCTTTGGTTTGGGCGATAATACTGAGGACTTCATCTTTGGGCAGGAGTGCCTCAAGTCCCAGTTTAATGAGGTGTTCTTCGCCTGGATTCCTTCCTTCTCCCATGACCGTCGTGCTTTGTTCTCCATTCGGGCCGGTGGAAAATGTCAGGTCATAGGCGGGAGAAATTTTCCATTCCCCTTTTTCATCCATCAGGAAACTAAAATTCTTGGCATGATCATCCCGGTTATGGGCCAAGACATTAAATACCGCCAACCGGAACATCTTTTTTACTTCTCTCACATCTTTGGTTAAAACGTCTGTCAGATTAATCAAATCCTCGTAATCCAAAGATGGTGTGCGAAAATCCGAATGTAATAAACCACCGGCGGTGTGCATATGAAAGCGTTTGTTCCCTTCCCTGTCAAAACGCTTTACGGCAAAATAGCCCTTCCCTTTTTGCGCAGGAAATAAATGTACCTCCGGAACAGGAACACCTGCTTCTTTTGCCATTAAAGCATAGATATATTCGATTGTTCCAGCATCATCGCCATCCTGACTGTTTGGAAATTTAACCAGCCAATGTTCATAACCGGCAGGTATTGCCCTGGCTCCATGTATGATATTTTTACGGTTCGCGTCAATAGCGATCAAGGCTTTCGGCCTGGCACCGGCTGACGATCCGTTTAATACAAGCAGCTCATTTATGACTTCTTCCGAATCTCCTGCAAGAACCTTTTCTGCATCTTCTGCCAATTTATCCAAACTAATAGTATTATCCAAGTCTACGGAACTGTTGTCGGGTTCAAAGACAAGTGCTCCCATCCCATGTAAACCTACATGAGCAAGGCGATCTAAGGGACTTATATCTGAGGGCAGTACTCCCTGGGATCTCATAAAGCGGTCAAATAATAAACGCCCCCAGCCATCCGGCAAGCTGTCGCTGAAAACTCCGGGAAGACCTTCAAAAAGATGGTAATCAAATTGAAAAAGCCCTGGCTTCAATGGCAGCCGGAATGGGGAGATTTGTAAACCTCTTTGTATAAAGGAAGGCAGGTATTCAAAGTAGGTGATTCCATCTCGAAGGGCTAGCCGTCCTACGGGGATGATTTCACTCCCAAAATCAATGCCTACTTTGATTTCTGTTGCTGATCTATTCAGTTTCATTTACGGCGACCTCTTTTAGGAGTGGGATCTTCTTTTGTATTGAGCACTTCCTCAATGGAGGAAAACGACGGTTTTGCTGGTCGTGTAATTTCAATGATTTCTTCCAGGCCTCCAAGCACACGAAGAATGTTTAAAAAAGAGGCTAAAGAAATAGAGCCTTTCTGTTCAAACTTACGTAAAGTGGGCAAGGCTACTCCTGACCGCTCAGCTAAAACCTCCTGGGTAAGCCCCATGGTCAAACGCCGTTCCCGCAGGTTTTCAACCAGTTTCTTTTGAGCTTTAGGCGGGGTTATAAGTGATATCATAGTATTATAAATCTTATATTGATATTTGTTTCTAACATTATTGTATCACAAATATAATGAAATAGAAAGAAAAATCGTCTTTTGAAAGTCATTAATTCTTGCCAGATAAGCTAAGTGGGTAATTATATAATAATATAAAACATTTGCGGTGATTAACGCCTTTTATCTCCGCAAAAAATGCGGAGAATGGTGTGCATGCCGCCGGTGGTGCCTTCAAAAAACGTCGCAGAGCCAAGATATCCAATAGTTTTTTCGATGGACATTCAGCGAATGTTCCATTCTGATGCGGAAGATAGTAGTTTGTCATTCAGACCCATCTTGAATGTTGTCATTGGATTCAAGCTGTCTTTCAATGTCTTGGTTTCCCTTTTTTTGTTCAATGTTGTCAGTAAAGCCCCAAGCAAAGCCCGAACGCGTGGAGGGTATTGAAGGGCATAGCTGACAAATGTTTCACGCTCCTTTTTATCCATCTCTTCAATCCAATTTTTGAATATTGCAATTATACTTTTTTCATCTCTGTCCGGGATATGTGTCAGGTCCTTCATGGCATCAAGTCGCCCCAGGATTTGAAAATTATCGTCGGTGACATCGACATAACTTTTGACGGGAGTTGCGTGAACGGTTCCCTGGTTTATAAAAATCCGTTTGTTGCGACTGGCAATCTGCAATCTGGCGGCAACCTGTGTCGTCAACCTCAATTTGTTATACAAGGAACTACCAGTGATGTAGGCAATCCTTTTTCCATTCTGATAAAGATAGGGTTTTAAAACCTGCTGCTCATCCGGCCGTATCTCACCAAAAGGCGTCATTTCAGGCCTATAGAAACGCCCTTTTGATAATTTTTTGATTATCCCTTTTTTTTGAAGCCGCTCTAAAACTTTGGCCGCAGATTGATAATCCCGTGCAGATATATCCAGTTCTCTGTACCCGAAAGCCGTATTTTCGGGCATGTTTTGGCTCTGTTCGGTTATCTTCTTCGTTAAACTATTCATAGTGTGAATATAATATGCCACAATAATAATGTCAATTTTTTTGGTTAATAAACTTGACATTTATCTCAATAAAACTCATTATTAAGCATGAAGGAACTGTATAAAAAGTGGACTTATAGATGCAATAATATGAAGTTTCCGGAAAATGACTGGAAAAGGCTTTTACTTGGTTTGATTGGGAGAGGCTCCCCTTATACTCAGATAGCCATTTAAATAGAGCAATACCCTTTTGTTTAATCTTAAATAAGATCAATTATTATCAAAATAAAATGTTAATATTAACATTGACAATTAATAATAAAATGCTATAATTGTATTTAATTTAATATAATTTCATGCCTTAAAGAGCATAAATATGGATTACTGGTATAAAAAATTCGCAAGAGAGTTAGTGGACAAGAAGCTCCACAAACTTCGTGAAGCCTATGGTGAAGTTCAACCTGCCTATGAAAAAATGGGTTGGATTAAGTCTACACGTACTTTATTAGGAATGACCACGGAACAGATGGGTAATAAAGTGGGTCTTGACCAATCGAGAATTTCCCGATTGGAGCGTGCAGAACTAAATGGGAACTTAAATATCTCGTCGCTCAGAAAAATAGCTGAGGGCCTTGATTTAGAATTTGTTTATGCCTTGGTTCCAAAAACCTCTTTAGAAAACATGGTAAAACAACAGGCAGAAAAAATTGCAGATGAACGAACAGAAAAGGTTAACCACACAATGAAATTGGAGAAGCAAGAGCTTTCAGAAAAAATGAAAGAAAAAGCAAAAAAGGATCTGGTTTTGAAAATACTCGTTGAAGATCCTAAAAACTTTTGGGATGTATGAGCATGTTTGAGTATCCAGAAGGAGCCACACCTCTTGATCCGGAAGAAATTGACGGCTTGAAAATTCCCTTTATCACCACTCGCGAAGAATTAAATCGCGTTGAATTTGAAAATATTCAGAACGCTCATTCCTGGTTTGAAAAGAAACGATCCCCTGATGTTCTTAGCGAGAAGTTTTTATGTGAACTTCATAAGAGAATGTTTGGGGAAGTCTGGGATTGGGCAGGTAAATTTCGAAGATCCGACAAGAATATCGGATGTTCATGGGTTCGAATTGGGATAGAATTAAGACAATTGCTTGACGATGTGAAATTTTGGATAGACAATAAAACCTATCCTGAAATTGAAATAGCATACAGATTTCACCACCGGCTTGTTTTTATCCATCTTTTCTCGAATGGAAATGGAAGACATGCACGATTGGCAACCGATATACTATTGAGTGGTTTACTGAAGCAAAAGTCATTTTCCTGGGGGAATGAAGACATTAACAGTGAAAATAAAGCTCGTTCAACATATATTGCAGCTTTAAGGGCTGCTGATAATCACGACTATTCTTTTCTGGCTGCATTTTTAGAGGATAAAAATGATTGACTGTTTTAGTTAATAGAGAGAAATACTGGATCAGGAATCTGAAATTTTTGGCATGGTCATCGCTGTTAGGAGTCAAGATATTAAATGCAATTACTCCTGGTGATTTATTCTCTGATGAGGAACCAATGAAAATCCCTCTCAATTATGATCTTGTTATTATAGATATCCCGGCAATACGCTTTTAGAACTATCTTACTTAACTGTTTTCTGATGAGATCCTTTTGAGTTTTCATTTCATCTGGCTCAAGTTGAGTTGAAAAGACTTCAAGATACGCTCCGGGTAGAACGACTTTCTTAACGGCATCTGAAACATCATAACTCATGTATGATTTTGGGTCTAAATCAAGACAAGCTTTAATATTCGGGTAGTGCTTATCTCCCTTGAAGAAAATCAGTTTGTCAATGATTAAAGGACCCACCCCGTTGTTTTGGATGTGAACATAGATAATGTCTTCCCGATCAATAAAATCAATCTGGCCAAAAGGCTTCAGCGATTTTTCGTTATGGATTCTTTGAAGATATAATTGATAAAATGTGGCCAGTAAAGCCAAAAATGAAATCGCAAAAGCCAATTTTTCACCACTCTCTGTCTTGGAAAACTACAGATTATACGATCTCATATTTACGAAGCAATTTCAATCTCTCTTTTGCCTGTAGGCTATAAAACAAAGGAATGAATTTATGATAAATGCTGCATTGCGGGTCTTTCCCGTCAACCCTATACACAGGACAGCCACTTGTGCAGACAGATCTATAGCGGCACTTTTTGCAATCTTCGGATTTATTATCTTCGTCATGGCTACCTTGTTTAATCATATCGATCAGGTCCCAATCTTTATTAAAGATGGTAAAATCTGTTTTAGCGACTTCACCAAAATTGACATGGCAATATTTGAAGGATCCATCAACATAGATAGCACCTCCCGAAAAACCTGAGGCACAGGTCTGGAATCCTAAATCATTAGGTTTGAGGTCACAGAATTGATGACGTTTTGAAAATTGCCACCCCTGTTCTATCGCCTCATCCATAATGCGATAAGATTCTGACAGATATTTTTCAAGTAACAGAGCATCTATAACCTCCCCTTTGACTATTGAATATCTAAAGGGCACATCCAGTGAGATCAAGTACCTTGTAAGATCCGGTAACCCTTCCAGATTCTGATTAGTAACGACTGTATTGACTGAAACAGGGATCTCTTCTTCAAGTAGTCTCCGAAGGTTGGTATCAACAATTTGGAATGAGCCGGAACCGGAACGAAATTTTCTGGTGATGTCATGCATATTTTCGACACCGTCCACAGAAACCCCATAAGTGATTCCGTGAGTTTGAGAAAAAGCCAGAATGTCCTCGTTGAAGATGGTCAGATTGGTGATAAATGCAACATCTAATTTACAGCCAATATCGGATAAAGCATTCTTTGCTTCAGGAATGAATTTTTGCCACGTTCTGAACTGACTGAGGGGTTCACCACCAGCCAATCGGAATTTGATATGTCTGAGTTTTTTGTTAATAACCGTTTCAGTTAGCTTGGAAAGTAATTGCTTCCTTACCGTATCCTGCATCCCTTTGCTTGTGTTTAATGTGGATATATAGCAATAGCTGCAACCAAGATTACAAGCATCCGTCGTATGAATCCAAAAATTCATGGATGTAGGACTATCTGGTTTTTGAAGTTGACTGAAATTATTATCAAATCGTATAATTTCAGTCTTACGAAGCATATTAAAGAAATTGTTCAGCAACTCTGATGCGATACCCAACTTAACAGAGAGAGTGGCTATATTATCCTGATTGTTGACAGCCTTAATTATTTCATATTGAGCTCTGTTTATAAGCCGAAACGAATTAGGGTAGGAACAATTGACAACATAACCACACTCATCATTAATTAGGTGCAGAAGGAGTTCCGGGGCTTTTTTAGGTATGAGTTCCATGATTGATAATGGTTAACAAGTTACCCGCCACAGTCGCAGTTGGCATTGATAGAAGTTGTTTTCAATGCACCTTTCCCCCATAAATTTTCAATCACCATTTTATCGTCAAACAGGAGATCGGGTTCATTTAATGAGGAGTAGCTGGTGCAATCACAATTTGCATTAGCCGGAACAGTGTTCAAGAACCCTTTTTTCAGATTGACTTCGAGAATTGCTGCGTCGTCAAAAAGAAGGACATTTTCGTTTTTAGAGATCATGATATATAAATTTTAAATTGCTTGTTTCAGCCTGTTCAAAAGTGTGTAAACCGTACTTGGGTGCCAATGGCTGTCTCCCCGGAACGTCGGAATGCCTGTTTTATTCAGTTCATCAGAAATCGCCCTCACGGTTTTAATGCCCTTGTGTCTTAGTCTTCTGATAATGGGATAGACTTTCTTGGCAAACGCCATAGCGGCGTTTCGGTTAACTTCTGAAAGTGTTTTTCCGTTTTTGCCAAGGATGACGCCTCTCTTTTTGGCCGCCATTAAAGCGGCTTTAGTGTTTTCACTTATCTTCTGTCTCTGCTCTTCTGCAACGGCAGCCAGAATATGGATGGTGAAACGATTGGCATGGGGATTATCGGTGACAATAATTTCGACATTTGATTTCACAATTCCGGCAATCTGTTCAACGTCACGGCCCAGCCTGTCGAGTCGGGCGACAATCAGTATCGCCTTGGCCTTTTTGCATCGTTCAAGAGCGTCAAAAAGCCTTTCCTGGAACTTTCTGGTTGATTTAATCTCGACAATTTCGGCAATCAGGTCGTATCCGTTCTGGATGCAAAAGAGTTCAACCGCACTTTGTTGAGCTTCCAGCCCCAGCCCGCTTTTCCCCTGTTTGCTTGTGGAAACGCGATAGTATGCAATTGCCTGTTTCATTGTTGAAAGCATCAACCTGTTTAGGGGTAAACCATCGATTATATTTGAACAGATTTACCTTAAAATCTGGTTATCATGAATTGTAAGTATCTGTAATTCAGTACCTAGATTTCGGGATTTTCTCAAAAAAGAGGCGTTTTTGTTTAGGGGTTAAGGATGGTTTACCCCTAAACAAATTTTTAGTGAAAAATCATGTATCTGGCGGCAAACAATGCTCATATTTTTAGCCTTTCAAGTATTGCTAAAATATTGGGCAATACATTGTTAAAAAAATGAGCAACATTTGAGAAACAAAAATCTCAAAATGTCATGACACTTCAGGTAAACAATGTGCTGCTGCTCTTGAAACTCCGCAAAGAGCTGGAACCAATCGGGTATACGGTTAAAATGAACCGCAAGACAAAATCCGGGGAGTTGATGGATGAAATCATCCTGCATATTAAATGGGCCAAGGATAAAAAGAATGACAGGATACCGAAAGACTATGCCATGGTCGAGTTTCACAAGGACAACATGACGGTTTCCAAAGTGCTTGGGGATGATTACCCCATCATGCATTGGGTGCTGGCCCGGTTCTTTAAAACAACACTGCTGACACAGTTTCGGAACAAGCCTTCCATCAGGCGTAAAAGAAGGGCGGCGGTCATGGCTAGGGTTTCCATGGGTCCGGCACGGGCATGAGCCTTCTTGCCATAAAACCGTTACTAAAGACACACAAAGGAAAAGTCTTCTTTGCGATTAACTTATATCATAAATGTTTTCGAGTGCATTATTCTCGAACAGACAGTAAAACAGATATTGGTTTATGGTCACTAGTCTTTTGTGTAGAATTCAACCTTGAGTTGATTTCATCATGAATCTCATGTTCAATAAACCCTGCTTTAGGCTCGACACAAATATTTAGGGACCAATTGACTAAGGGTTGCGTAAACATTATGTGATCCAGCAATATTTTTGGGTTCCTTTCTGGTTGTACAAAGTCTTTAAAATAAACACTCCAGCGAAGTTCATCAGGATAATCGAAAAGAGCATGATTTAGAAACTTATGTGCTTCAAATATTCCTCCCTGTATGTTTGAAATTAAATCAAAAAAGAGATAGCGGTTTTCAAAATATTCCTTCCCCGGCCCATCATTAAAGTCACCAAGAACAAACACGGCTGGGTTTTCCAGTTGTTCAAATTTTTTATCAAGGTATAGCCTGACATCTGCGGCTTCCGTCGTCATCTTTATCCTGGCTTTCAACGCCTCTAGTATGAAATCTCTTTGTTTCTGACCACCACTTTTCCATTTGGTTTCACCCTGATTAACAAATTTGCTCTTTAAATGGAGGCCAATGAACTCAACTCGTTGTCCGTTGATATTCAAGACAAGAACTTGAGGGTGTCTGAAGTGGTTATGTTTCTCGGTTTCAAAGTTTGACCAATAATTTACATCCCACTTTTTTTGTCCAGTGTAAGCAGACCATGTTTCAACTGGTAAGAGTGAACATTTGTCAATCAGGTTACGCTTAACCAAAAACCATATCCACTGAGCGCCACCTTGTTTGTAAAGTCCATCGCTTGCCTTTACAGGCACGTATTCGCCATTGAATATATCATTTGATACATCTGTTATTTTGGACTCACCTGGAGGGCCCTCCAAAAGGCAAAAGACATCTGGGCTAATTCGTTGAATTTCAGTTTAAATAGCTTGCTTTCTTTTTAAGTCATTTGGAGAGGTTGAAGTAACAAGCCTTTCCAAATGTTCGATGTTCCAACTTGTAATTTTAATTTTTCTCATAAATAAAAAAATAGTTACCCTAAGGTATATAGTTTTCTAATGAAGTATTCGCTTTAAAGGGCATTTTTATTTAACGGTACTTCTCTATTCGATACTACCCGCTATTAAAGAAAAATAATGCAAGGGATTGGTTCATTGGCAAACGTGATTACCGCCTGTGACATCGTTTCCTGTTCCGGATTTTCTGGATTTCTTCTGTAGGTATTTTGCTGCAAGCAACTTATGACATAGTATTGTTGAGTCCGATTGGATTCAAGCAAAACAAAGGGTCAGGGAAAGTCAACCCTTGATGAGAAGATTTGTGCCTTTTAATGCGAAGATTTGTATCATTTCCCAGGGCTTCTTTTTGCTCAGTTTTTCGATTTTACAAAACTTATCCACCATTAAACCTTAAAAATATCCAACGTATAGCTAAATTGATATCTTCCGAAAAGGCTAAACAACCCTCTTTTTATGGCAATTAATTGAATTGTAACTGTCACAAATTTTATCAACTTTTGTGACAGTTTAGAGATTAATATATTCTCGATTTTTGTCCACTTTCTATTGGTTATAGGGCTACTGCTATAATGTTATCCAATCACACTTTCCAGAGCATCATCAGTAGTTTTATGAATGAAATGACTCTGATAACCCATTGTTGTTTTAATGTCAGAATGGCGATAAAGTCTCTGTAAGATATTTGTGGGAATTTTATCTTCACTAATTTGAGCAAAGCTATGCCTTGATATGTGCATTGTTAGTGGTTTAGTTATGCCGGATTTTAGAGCAACTCTTTTGAGGTAGTCATTGCAGCTTTTGACACGGGTTTTAATATAGTTTTGTACTTCGTAAGATTTGGATAGATCGGACAATTTAGCCAGATCAGGAAAAACCAGGTTATGGGGATTGTTATGGGGATATTGATCCAAAATTCGCTCAGCCTTTTCAGGCACCTTAATCGACCCGGCTTTATTGTTTTTACCCATGATGTAATAAAGTCTTCCGTCGTGGAAATCATCCCATTTAAGACGTAAGACATCAGACACCCGCATCCCTGCAAAATAGAAGCTGATCAGCCATAAATTCCGTGCATGATTTTCTCCTTCGGCTAGTTCAACTGTCTCTATCGTTTTTATTTCTTCAGCCGTTAAACCTATTTTCTGACTGTCTGGGAATTTGATAAGCACTTTTCCTTTCCCGAAGGGATAATGTTTCTTGTCAGCAAGGCCAGCGTCAACGGCCTGATTGAAAATGGAGCGGATAACCACAAGGTGATTTATAATGGTGCGTTCACTGATATTCCTCGTGCCTTTAAGATGTGCTTTAAACTTCTTAAGCAATCCGGGTGTAATTTCAGAAAAAGTAATATCACCGTTTTCCAGAAATTCTTTAAATCTGTTGACCCTTGGTTCATCTGCTGATCTTCGGTTAAATTTTCCGGCCTTCTTCAGTTCGTCGAGATATATTTGGGCTTGTTTAAAAAAGGTGTTTTCTTTTGCAGAGATGGCGGCATTCCTGATTGCTCTTGGCGAAGTATCAGAGCGGTTGGTTTCCATTTCTAATAATTTATCATTTATCTCGGCAAGCTTCTTCAAGATCAGATTGTTGAGACGGGCTGAATTTGGATGAGCTTTTTTTACCCGTTGAGCTTTATTGTCCCAATCTTTTTCAAGAACAGAATGGCCTAAAGAAACGATAGATGCCTTACGGTCTTTAACGATACGAAAGATGATGGGTAATGTCCCGTCAGACAATGGTTTGTCTCGTAATATAATTCTAACAGATGCCATTTATTATATGTTTGATAAGGCAAAGATAAAGCTTTTGGGTCAAACATAGGTCAAACATTTTGTGTTTTTTACGAATTTATTTGTTTTAAAATGATCAAAATAAGCTGTTTTAGGGGGTATTTTGGCCTGTTTTGATATATATTAAATCAATACTCACAGGACTTAAAATCCTGTGGGTAGTAATGTCCGTACGGGTTCGATTCCCGTCCCAGGTGCTTATAATGAGGTAGTTACATGAGAATGTGGCTCCCTTTTTTCATGCCTGAAATTTCATGTCGTGCATTTGTCGAACATTTTTTGTAATTATTTTTAATTTTTTGGCGGCACCTATTTTCGGATCAAGACTAAAACGGATCAAAGTAGAGCAGGAAGACAGGTGCTGTTCGGAGAGAATGTCGGAGATTGTTTAAGTATAGATCATAGTAATCTAAGTTTAGCTGCTTATTCAAATTGTATTATCTTTGTCAACCGGTAATCATCCCTGATAATTTAAACTGCCATTACATGAAAACGAATGAAGAATTTAAGAATATGTCTCTTGAAGAGTTGACGGGGAAAAGAATAAAACTCAAAAAGACGATCTTGATCATAGGCTCCCTCATGGGTATTGCCATCCTCTTCTTAATTTATACGGTCATACAAACAAAAAACTATGCCTTTCTCGCTATAGGTATCGGATCTTCCTTTGGGTTATTGCCCGGCTTTGTCCAGTTGAAAAACATTGACAACGAAATCAAGGGAAGAAATTAAAGCCAGTCAATCAAGTATGATGGAAGCCAATTGCCTGAATTGCGGAAACGAGGTGTCATAAAAGTACTGCGGCCAGTGTGGCCAGGTGTCCAGCACACACCGCTACTCTCTAAAACATTTCATTACACACGACTTCATTCATGGTGTGTGGCATGGGACAAAGGTATTTTATATACACTCAAAGAACTGTTTGTTAATCCCGGCAACAGTGTTCGCGGTTATGTGCAGGGTAAGCGGGTGGGGTATTTTAACTATATCACACTTATTCTGCTTATTTTAGGTATATCCGGCCTGCTCGGACAATACACGGATATCAGATTAGCTGATTTAGTGTCAGAATCCAGTAAAAAAACCATTAGTGAACTCTCGGAATTCACTAATCGCTATCCGAAACTGGTTTTACTGATTACCATACCCATCACGTCACTTTTCAGTCTGTTCTGGTTCAGGAAAGCACAGTTTAATTATTCAGAGCACCTGGTTCTCAATTCCTACAAGGCTGCGGTCGAGATGATTGCCTCGCTGGTGTTTACCACCATCACTATTTTTTATTCCAATCTGAAAGGCTTGCTGATTATTTACTACCTGGGTATTGAAGTTTCTGTGTTCGTTTATGCTATATGGTTTTATTACCAGTTTTTCTCAAAGTCGGATTATTCAAAAAAGGCTCTGCTGATCAGAAGTGTTATGGTGCCCACCTCTATTATGGTGCTTTCTGTTGTGGTCGGTATCATTTTGGGAATACTTAACCACCTTTCGCATTGATCAAAAGTAAATCAGGCCGGCAAACTGCTCTGTAAAAGAAATCGGTTGAGAAAGTTTTTTCTGAACACGTCAGTAGTTACAGGTTTGTAATTGGAAAGTAATGTAATTGCTCTTTTTTCCGGGTTCATGTTTGTAGCTTCAAAATGATGCCCTTTAATGATACGGAGCCATTAATAATGGATAGGTAGTGAGCCCTATTCAAGGTCAAAACCTTCAGGGTTTCTTTCAAGAGGCTTCAGAGGTATTAAATTCTTCTTATTCAGATTAAAAATATCTATGCCAATTCTGTAACCCACAAGTTTTAGGATTGATCCGAAAGACAGGGTAGACCGCATAAAGGTGCCGTACAGTCTACCCTGTGTTGGATTAATTGTCGTCGTTCTCTGGATATACGATTTATTTTTTTAAAAAGCAGGAGTACCGTTTTGCTTTTTAAAAAACTGTAACCCACCATAGCCTGCCGGAATAATCACCATATCCTGATATTCTACCGCATAACCGGGATGACCTTTCAGTTGATTTTCCCATAACAATTTGGGCTTATTCAAATCCGATATATCTACAGCACTTACTTTCCCTTCTCTCCTGTCTGTGGCGTAGAGGGTTGAGTTAAATTGAGTCACCTTCCCGCTCAATGGTACAGTGCTGTTGACAAGACGGCTATGTAGAAGATCATCTGTCCCGGGATTCTTTATGATTAATTCTCCACCGTAGGTAGCGATCAACCTATCGGGTAAGAATGTGAACCCATTTATGGGACCAAGAGAGGGATTGGATGCCCCCAGTGGCAGAAGTACCTTTTGTTTATTGGGTTTTTCCGGAATAGCCCTGATGTCGTACGTGTAGCAATCGACCAGCCAAAGACATCCGATTGTGCCCGACGGGTCCATCTGTTTGGAAACGGGGAAGCGATACATGGTTCCCTGATTTACGTCGGTAAAAATCCGCTTTATGCTAAGCGGATTTGCTATGTCAATAATATCCAGTGTATTTATCCCGACGTGCAAGGCCGCTCTTTTGGAATCCTTATCAATAACTACCTGATAAACACCTCCTTCCTTGCCAAAATAGCGACTTAGGAATTTCGGTTTTTCATCTTTGCCAATTTCCCAAACTGACAATCCTCCTTTCCCTTCGGCGACGAAGAGTTTGTCGTTTTCCAGTTGTACATCATAAACAACCGATTCTGTTTTGATCAGTTGTTTTCCCGTTATAGTTGGAGACCATTTTACCTGATGTACGCCTCCGGAGCCCGCAGCCACATAGGCAGTACCCATTAAACTATCCAGACAAACTGAATATATTTGTGTTCCGGTATGATATGCAGAACGGCTTTTGTTATTGGAATTGTTTTTTTTGGGAACCACATTACTTGCTTCAACCTTAACCGTGGCGGTTTGAGGCAGATAGGAAGCATCCACCAGGTGAAGACCCGTACTTCCGGCAATGTATAGCGTTTGTTTGCCAACCGCGAAACCGTTTACCGGATCATTCATTGCCTCGCCCCTGAATACGGTTCTGGGCAATTTAACGTGTCCTTTAAATTGAGGCTGATCTGGATTTTTGATATCGACGATAAACAAACCTGCTTTGGTATCCCCCGCAAATGCATAGTTGCCCACCGCTTGCACATCCCACCAATCGGGGCTACGCTGGTAGTATTGGGGGAATTTTACCATCGAACGCCGTTTCGGAGCTTTCATGTTTGAAACATCGATAATTTCCAGACCGTGCCCTGCCCCCCAGGCGGGGTCGGCAGGCACTTTTTCCACCAGACCAGCTCCATGATGCCCTGTGGCTACAAAACATAAATCGCCCTGAACGAAAATCCCGTCTCCATAACCGTCTAACTGGACATCTGAGACTTTCCTGGGATTTCCGGGCTGAGAAATATCCAATATGATTAGCTTTCTTGCTACCCAATCCCCTACAAAAACATAGTTTTTATGGATGAATAACGATTGTGCTTCGTCGGTCAACGTGGATGAAATGTATTTGGGTTGCTTGGGATTTGATATATTCACCAATTCAATCCCGTAGATTCTATTCGTTATTGCACCAATTTTTCCAGAGATATGAAGTCCGGTGGCCAACTCGACAGAGTCGTAATGAGCGACAATTGTCATATTGTGAACATCATTTATGTTAATGACAAACATGCCATCTTCACGAGACGTTATGTAGGCATATCCCTCCTGAATTTCTAGCTGACGGACGTTTCCTAAATTGCTGATGCTATCTATTACAATGGGATTTCTGGGGTCTTTTATATCGAATACATAGAACGTTCGATGACCGATAACAAAAAGCCTGTCTTTGTGAATGGCAGCATCCATACACGGTCCAATATTCAGGCTTTTGAAAACAGGCATTTCCTCTCCGTATTTTGAGTAGTCAAATTCCTGTGAGTAGGCCGATAAAGAACTGATGATGAATAAGAGAATTATGGATAGTACTGTTTTCATTTTTAGTAGCTTTTTCAAGCTGTTAAAAGATTTGAAATTGGAGCCCTTCATAAATGATTGGGTGAATAAATCATTGGTTTACTCACCCAGTCACTTATACCTTACTGATAGCCAGCATTCTGAGTAAGTTTTGGGTTCAATTGAATCTGGCTCAGCGGAATCGGGAAGCGTTTTTTGTAATCAGCCACCTGAATTTCTTTGTTGGAACCGTCAAGGTTGGCATCACGGAAAGCCGACATTACAGGCACCATGCGGTTGGTCCGGATCAGGTCAAACCAGCGGTGGCTCTCAAAGCAGAGTTCAATGCGTCGTTCGTTTTCGAAAGCCAGCCGAGCTTGTGCCTGTGTGAGTGTAAGATTGGTAATCAAGCCGGCACGGGTACGAACCGGCTCCAAACCAAGGTGAAGAGCGTCGGCGGTTTTGCCGTTTTCGTTCAGGGCCTCGCCATACATCAGCAGTACATCGGAATAGCGAATCACCGGCCAGTCGGCATTGCCGTCGTTGACAATAGCCAGGGGGCGACTCGTAAACCACTTGCGGGTGTAGTAAAAAGTTCCTCCCGACACAAATTTGTCTATCGAAACAGCCTTTCGTTTGTCGTTTGGCTCAAAGGCATTGAACAAATCGGTCGAGCCCAGGTTGTTATTGCCCCCTTGCCCGGTAGGTACAATCTGGGTACCTGAAAGGGAAGGGATAAAATCGAGTGTAAAATTACTGCCCTCGCCATTGCTGTTGTTGGTATACTGGATAGAAAATACAATCTCAGCGTTGTTTCCATTGTCTTCGCGGAACACGTCGGCATAGTTGCTCAGTAATTGGTAGCCCGACTCATTCCTCCCGTCAATCACTTCTTTGAGCTTGGTTTCGGCCTGCTGCCATTTTTGCTGGGTCAGATATACCTTACCAAGTAACGATTTGGCAGCGCCTTTCGTCACCCGACCTACGTTGGGGGCAGTATATCGGGCGGGTAGTACAACTTCGGCTTCGGTCAGGTCTTTTTCAATTTGCTGATAAATGGCCGTTGCCGGTTCGCGCAAAAAAGTGTAGGCTTCCCCTTCCGACTGAATCACCTTCAGCACTAATGGCACATCTCCAAACAACTGCACGAGGTTAAAATACATCAACGCCCGGATAAATTTCATTTCGCCCGCCAGCCGATCACGGACAGCATTGTCGGGGAATGTAACGCTGTTGATACGCTCCAGCACATTATTACAGCGAAAAATCAGATTATAACTTTGCGACCAGCGAGAGCTGACCTCGGCATCCGTTACAGTCCAGGTTAAACGGTAATATTGTCCAATGGTTCCGTCAGACCCCAATACGGATATTGTATTATCACTGGGCATTTCCGTCAGTGCAAAGAATCGCTGATAATAGCCCCGCATGCCACCATAAGCACCCGTCACGGCTGCTGTGATTTCTTCCGGGGTTTTGTAATAGTTCGTAGCGGAAATGGCTGTTGGAGAGTTCAGATTCAGAAACTCCACATCGGATTGACAGGCAGTGGTAAAAAGCAACGAGGCCACGCCCACCAGTTTTAAGTATGATAACTTAATTTTCATTGTTTTCAGGATTAGATGGGTTAAAAGCCTAGATTTAAACCAATTGAAACAGTCCGATTGACGGGGTAGTTCCCCTGGTCAACCCCTGGCGTATAGACGGTGTTTCCGTTCAGACTTTCTTCCGGATTATAGCCGGGATACTTCGTTAGGGTAAACAGATTTTGTCCGGTGGCATAAATGCGGAGCGACTGAATGTGCACTTTTTTGAGCAGCGAAGCTGGAATGGTATAGCCAAAGGTCAGGTTACGGATACGGGCAAACGAAGCGTCATAGAGGATGTAGTTGGTCACCCCCTGAGCCAGTGTAAACCCAGTCACTCCCGGACGGGCATACTTTACATCACGGTTGGGATCAGAAGGCAGAAAATAGTTATCAATAAACTCAACAGGCAAATTATACTGGCCGGAATTGTAGTATAACTGACGAGCCATGCCGTAAATCATGCTCTGACCATACGAACCCTGAATGATGAGACTGGCATCAAAGTCTTTAAAGTTGAACCGGTTCACCAACCCGAATGTAAACTTGGGCAGGGCGTTACCCAGCACCGTCAGGTCGGCAATACTTACAATTCCGTCGCCATTAAGGTCAGTTCCCCGATAATCTCCTACCTGCGAACCTGCCACCCATTTTGGTCCGGCGTCCAGTTCAGCCTGATTCTTGAAAATACCCGAAATCACATAGCCATAAATATTTCCAATCGGATCACCGACTTTAATCTGGTAAGCGTTATCCAGTCCGGGAAGAGCCGGTGACGGGTTTAGGGATGTCACACCACCCAAATCAAGAACCTTGCTGCGGTTGAAAGAGATATTGAAATCAGTCGTCCACTTCAGGGTAGATTTTTTGAGATTTTGAGTGGTCAACGAAAACTCCAGACCTTTGTTCTCTATCTCTCCGATGTTGGTTTGGTAATTCCCGGCATAACCAATCACCTGCGGAAGTTGTTTGGAAAACAGCATCCCTTTGGTACGTTTCTGGTACAAGTCCACTGTCAGAAAAAGTCGGTTGTTGAACAATCCGATCTCCGCTCCGATATCCGTTTGCCGATTTTTTTCCCAGGTAAGTTCTCGGTTTTCGTAGCCACTCTGGGTAGTCCCGAATGTACGGAGGTTAGAAAAACTGTAGTTAGATGACCCCACTGAGCTAATCCAGGTGAAATCCCCAATGCTGGCGTTGCCCGTTTCGCCATAGCTTACCCGGAGTTTCAGCTCACTCAGCACGCCTTTTACCGAAGCCATAAAGGGTTCTTCGGTGATACGCCAACCTGCCGACATTGAAGGGAAGGTACCAAAGCGGTTGTCGGGGCCGAAGCGTGAGGAACCATCTCGCCGGATTGCCGCCGAAAACAAGTATTTGTTGTCATAATCGTAGGTGATGCGGGTAGCCGTCGAAGCAAAAGCATTTAACGAACCATACGCGATGCTACCTAACAGGTCAGACGAAGCAGACGGGTTCTGAATCGTGCCTGTTGTGTAGGTGCCGGACCGCCCATTTACTCTCAGTAGACGCGATTCGGACTTTTGCCGAGAATACAGCAGGAAACCCTGCAGGTTATGTTTTCCGAAATTTTTGGTATAGGTAAGCGTGTTTTCAACGAGCCAGTCGATAGATTTATTCTCGTTTTCTGACGCATAGATAGCCGCTGAGACTGGATTGGAGAGGTTGGCGGTCTGCGCCGTTCCCCGTGCGAGCGTAGCAGGCAGGTAAACATTGCGGGTGTTGAATTCTGCCGAACTGCCCACCGACAATTTATAACGCAATCCTTCAACAGGCTCCCATTCCAGATAGGAATTTCCTAGTAGTCGGTAGTTGTTATTTGTGCTTTGCGCTTGTTCCAGAGTAGAAAGCGGACTGTATAGACTAAGTGGTATCAATCCTCCCTGAGAATAGGCCGTAACCCCGCCGATCTGGCCATAGTCACCGTTGGCGGTACGAGCCGGGATAACAGGAGACAGCAGCAGGGCGTTATAAATGGCATTGCCTACGCCCTGTCCATCAAAATCGGACACACCGGGGCCGGCAGCTCCTGTGCTAAACGACCCACCAGTAGACTGACGACGTTGTGTTTCATAAGAGGGGGCCAGGCTAATACCGATGCGTAATTTCTTGGACAAATCGGCATCCATGTTGAACCGAAGGGTTCCGAGTGCGAAGTCACTGCCCAGGAGCGTCCCTTCTTGTTTCAGATAATTGCCTGATAGGGAGAAACGTACCTTCTCCGAGCCACCAGAGGCACTCAGCTGAACATTGGAGATAGGTGCTGATCGGAAAATGACATCCTGCCAATCGGTATTGCCCCACTCGGTGGGCTGATCGAAAATCGGTGGAGTGGAGACATTCCTGACAGCAGCTGTTTCGCGGGCGTATTTCACATACTGCTCAGTGTTCATCAGCTCCATTCGCTTGGCGACCTGCTGAATACCTGTGTAATAATCGAAGTTGAAGCGGGTCTGACCAGGCTTACCACGCTTGGTCGTAACAATGACTACTCCGTTGGCTGCCCGAGATCCATAAATAGCCGCGGAAGCTGCATCTTTCAGAATCTCAATACTTTCAATATCGGAGGGGTTGACACGATTAAACTGATTGGCCTGCGGCAGAATGTAGCCATCCACTACATACAGCGGATCGTTTCCCGCTCCAAGCGAACCTGCCCCCCGAATCTTGATATAAGGGGCTTCGCCCGGCGCTCCACCGTTGCCGGCCTGAATCTGCACACCTGCAGCCAACCCTGCCAATGCTTCGCCTGGCGTTGACACCGGAAGCCGATTAATATCCTGACCTTTTACTTTAGCAATAGAGGTAGAAAGTTTCTCCCGCGACAGCTCGGTGTAGCCAATCACGACTACCTCATTCAGTGATTTTTCATCAGGTTTTAACGAGACATTCAGTTGTGTACGATTGCCAACAGCCACTTCTTGAGCTATATATCCGACAAAACTAAAGACGAGTACGGCCGACTTATCGGGTACATTCAGGCGAAAAGATCCTTCCTTGTTAGTTGAGGTTCCGCGTTGAGTTCCTTTCAGAAGAATGCTTACTCCGGGCAAAGGCTCGTTTTTATCGTCGGTCACAGTGCCGGTTATCAGCAGGTCCTCGATGCTGGTCGATGCCAACGGGGGAGCTTCGTCGGGCAATCGGGTACTGGTAGGTTCTTTATGCAACACAATGTAGTTGTCTGTAACCCGATACGTAATATTGAGCGGTTTTAGTAGCCGATTCAGAATTAATTCCAGACGGTCATTTTCCGACCGGATAGACACCTTATTGGAGGTAGCAATCAGTTGCGGTACATATGAAAACTTAACTTTGGCGGCTTTTTCAAGCCGAATCAGTACAGTTTCCAGGTCCTTATTTTCCACCTGAATGGAAATGGTACGGTTTAGCAATTCCTGGGCGTTTACATCTCGGGCCACTGCCAAACCCGTAATAGCTGCCATGAGTAGCAACTGTACGCAAGTAATTTTCATAACCTGATACAGAAAAGGGGGATAATCCCATGTTTTTTTCATACTTTTAATGCTGTTTTTGTTAGCTGATTTAGAAATAGAAGGCAAAAACAAACCCTTCCCCGGTTTCTCAGGGTGATCGCATACCAGAAAAGAACGGGAGGGCAAACGAGTCGCCGAGTTATTTAAGTAGTCATGGTTGCAACATGACCGCTTAGATTCGGCGATTTTTTGTTTTAATCAGGCGTCTAAGATTGTTTCATATACATAGTAGTTAAGAGAGTTAAGGATTAATTTAATTCTGACTGGCAGCCTTTTCCAGAGATGACGATACGAGTCCCCCATACTTCATAGGTAGCCCCAATCGTCTGACAGACAATATCTAATTTTTTGAATAGAGGCTCATCGCTCAGTGGCACCGTTAGGTTACAACTTTTCAACGCCTCATCGTCATAGCTGATGGTCACGCCATATGATTCTTCCAGTTTCTTAAAAATCTCGGCAACAGGTGCATTCCTGAATACAAAATATTGACTGTTTTCCGGGTTTTGTAGCAGCGTTGGATTTTTCACCAGACCGGCAGTTAAACGCTCACTTGCTTTGTCAAAGACAGCCTGCTGATTAGGAGTCAACAATAGCTTATTCGCGATATGCTGTTGACTTTTTTGAGAGGCTTTCAACGAATTGAGCGAAAAAACGGCCACTTTACCACTGTGTACAACGACCGTTACCTGAGCCATTTTTTCATAGGCTTTAACGGTAAAACTCGTTCCAACTACCTGTACCACCAGTTCGTTCGCATAGACCATAAACGGTTTCTGAGGGTTTTTCGTAACCGTAAAAACAGCTTCCCCTGTCAGAAACACATTCCGCGAAAGTTCATTTGTCATTTCTGTGGAATACCTGATTTTACTGGCAGGAGCCAGCATAATCTGGCTGCCATCAGGCAAATCCACTCGTTTATGACTTGTTTCTGTATTCGTGATCTCTCGAACACCCAATGATTTTTGACCTACAAATGCTACCTCCGAAGTGGTTCGCTCCACCCTTGTTGCCCGCCAGATACCCCAGCCAATCCCAAGTACCACGAACATAGCCGCTGCGACCCGCCAAACAGACCACCGGCTTTCTATCCACCGGACGGCTGGTCGTTGCGACTCTTTTTGATGGGCTAAAATGCGTTGGATACCTTGCTCTACTTCTGCCTCTGCAAAATACTCCTGACCTTGCCAGGAAAGTATAAATTCTCTGGCACTGTCCAAATCGGCTTTTTTTTCTGGAAAATCATCAATAAGACGCTGCCAGACTGTTAATTCGACAGGTGAGCCCGTACGTACCCACTGGTGGAAATCGTCATCTGCCAGAAACTCCTCAAACCCATAATGCTTATATGATTTCATCGCAGAATTACATTTAACTTGTGCTTCTGTAATAATGATCCATTTTTTATTAGAACGTAACGAGAAAAAATGATATTTTTTTTATAAAAATTATAATAAACTGATTTTCAGACTCATTTAATGAGATGAATTTATCGTAAGAAGAGAAGAAGAACGATGAGAAGAAGACTCCATTGCTCCCGAATGGATTTTAGGGATTGAGATAACAAGTTACGGACAGCGGGTTGCGAAATCGCCATTACTTCGGCAATTTGCTCATGTGTAAGGGCTTCGTGATATTTCAGGTGAAGAATTTCCTGTTGTCTTTTAGGTAGCCGACTCATGACGAGTTGCAAACGGGATTCGTTTTCCAATATTATTTCCTGTTCAATCAATCTGCTTTCTACAAAATCATCGTTATCAGATTCTTGCCAATCGTCAGGAAAATGCTCCTGAGGGGTATTTTTTTGTAAGTATTTAAAAATCTGATTTTTGAGAGAAACAAATAAATACAGTTTTATACTCGTAACATCAGGATTCAGAAAAATGCGCCGTTCCCAAAGGTTAATGAACAAATCGTGAACCAGATCCTGTAGCGTATCCTTATCTTTTATGAATCGAAAACCATATTCAAGCAAGGACTTATAGTAGGCACGTAGCAGACCTTCAAAAGCACTATTGTGTCCTGCCCGAAAAGCCGCCCATAAAACTTTATCCTCATCAGTCACGATTTATAGCAGATTATTTAATCTATTACAAATTTATCGACAACTTAGATAAAGAAAAATAAATACTGAAATATTTCAAAAATCTTAAGCCGACTTTTCATAGATACAAAAAAGACAAGAAGCTGCTTCATTAGAAAATCCCGGTTTTCTATTTGAAAAGAGCCTCTTGTGTAATCAGAATGTTGAAAATATTATTCGATCGCAACTTGTAAATCTACTTTACCATTAGAGGATTGATCGTCAGGTAAATAAGTCACTACAACAGATCCATTTGTTTTATTTCCATAGAAATCTCTTCTCCACTCTCCTTTAACAGTACCATTTGAAACTACAATCATCTCTGTATTGTACGGAGTGCTGTGAGTGGAAAAAAAATCTATTTTCAGTTTATAATTGGTGTTTACGGTTCCTTCGTATTTCACAATGACGACGTTATTATTGTCTTTATAGGGTTTAATCGTCATAGATTGAGGGCTGCCCGTTTTTGTAATTTCAAATTTCTGAAAATCAGGCTTCCCGAAATCGCATGCATAAATCATAGGTACGATAATCAGTATTTTTTTTAACTTCATCTTCTATTCTGATTTATTGACAATATTGAGCTCCCAGGGCATTAGAAGGAACAAGTTGTCCGTTTTTAATTATTTTCCCTGCATGATTCAATTCAATGGCGTCAAGTATTGCCCATTTTAACTCAATTACCTGGTCTTTAGGGTCCTGAACCTGAGCCTTTATTGATTCTGCTATTGATATTCCCAATTCATTATTATATAAGTCCATCTGTTTGCTCAGGTCATAGTTTGGGATATGGGACTCGTGAATTGATCCCATAAACCTGGCTGTTCCAGAATCCCAGGTTAGCGTATTCAAGCCACTCCACATAGCATGTTTGAATGCATTTCCATTACAGCCATCGATATCCAGGTTAAAGAAGCCGATTTGTATTGAATTGGCGGAGTACTTATTTACGATAGCCGGGGGAATCAGCCATGGGTGTGTCTGATAATAATGTTTTTCGTTTTCATTTGCCAGGCCGCCTATATAAGCCTGGGCTTCTGGGGTGTTTAAAGTGGCAGAGGGATTATATGTCTGCCCCCCGAAAGGAACCAAGCTCCAATTTATAGCATCCGGATTATACTCAGTTCCATAGTCACAAACTGAAGTATAGCTGGTATACATATACTGAGGTTCGCCGCATCCGTAGCCCGGAGTGCATGCAACACTCCAATACGCTATCGAAATTGTAGTACATCCACTAAGGCGAGCATTTTTATTGGCGGGCTCTCCTTCAGGAAAAATATTTGATTTAATTTTCCCCTTTTCAATAACGTATCCATACAAAAACTCTTCATTCCAGGTTTTTATATACATTTTTCCTGAAAAAAAATCACCATCAATTGTAAAGTCATTTTCCCTGAAATACTCTTTGTCAGCAATATAATTGATCAAAAGTGCTTTTTTTTCTTTGCCATTTTTAAGAAGAAGATAAGAGCTCGAATATATAGATAAATCATAATATTCGTAAAGGCCTTTTACTTTCTCTCCTGTTGTAATCTTATTTTTATAGCATATCGGAACAATAATATAATCTTCTTCACCAGCCTTTTTAACAAGTGATTTGTCCCAGTTGATCTCTTTTTCGAATGTTTTGGAATCGATTCTGGATTTAGAATTATCAGATACATTTTTTTCAAACCATTCTTTCATTTCTTTTACCCTGTTGTCGGTTAATAGAGTAGAATTTGGTAAAGAGCTCATGGCTGAAACAGGTGAATCTTTTTCATCGCAGGAGATGAGAATGATCGCAAAGATAATGTGTAACCATAAGGCTGGGATTTTTTTCATTCTTTTGTGTCTTTTCATTTAACTTTCTGCAATGATAGCCGGAGGGAGGGTTTTTACGTATATTAATCATATTATTAAAGTGTGAATTCAAAAGATTTAAATTTCTTGTAAATTTAATATACGTTAGTTTTCACTAGAAGAACAAAATTTTAAGAATTACAAACGGATCACCTGATAACTTTTGTGATGATTATTCGCTGCTTTAACACAAATAATGCGGAGGAGATGGTGCTTTATGTTCATCAGAGGCCAGAGTGGCCCAATTTCATCTGGGATACTCAAGCAGGAATTCTTGCTGAAAGAGTATCATGACTTAATATAGAAACTATGGAATTGTTACTTAAAGAATCAGTTCATATATATAACAACAAGACCAGTGAGGTTTTATCGTATGAAAACACCAGAACAAATACACAAGGAATTGATCATAAAATAAGAACGTATAAAACAAAGACAGATGTTGAGCTAGCCCAACATCTGTCTGATAAACAGGGGATGATTACCCCATCATGCATTGAGTGCTGGCGCAGTTTCGGAGCAAATCTTCCATCAGGCGTGAAAGAAGAGTGGCGGTCATGGCGCGGGTTTCCATGCGTCCGGCACAGGCGTGAACTTTTTGTTTAAAACCGTTGCTAAAGACACACAACAGGAAAAAAAAGACTATCCTATCTTCTCCATATGCCCCTTTTTCTATCCCTGATTTTCCTCTGTTCTTTCCTACACTGTTCTTTTTCCAACTCTTCTTCGTTAATCTGGTTTACTTACGGTTGGTTTGCTTGCAGCAAAGTTTCGTAATAACGCTTCCCGGGAGAAAACATAACATTCTCCCTCCTTACCAACAACCTCTTTTTGAAGTCCATCTGCCGGAATTATTTCTTCTCTGTTTCTTAAAAGGAAAAATGTACAAGCCATTCAGAAATGTGTCCATGGTTGTGCCTGTGTAATTGCGCCAACTTTGCATTATCAAATTCATTAAAAAAACAGGAACATGAATAAGTTAACAGTAAAAGACGGAACAGAAATCTATTTCAAAGACCTGGGAACAGGACAACCCATTTTCTTTCATCACGGATGGCCCCTGTCATCAGACGACTGGGATGCACAAATGATGTTTTTTCTCCATCACGGATACAGGGTCATTGCCCACGACAGAAGAGGCCATGGCCGGTCTTCCCAGACTTTTACGGGAAATGACATGGATACCTATGCTTCAGATGTGGCAGAACTCACAGCATTTCTGGATCTTAAAAATGTGATACATGTAGGCCACTCAACCGGTGGGGGCGAGGCCATACGCTATGCCGCTCAGTATGGCAACGACCGGGTGGCAAAAGTGGTGCTTATCAGTGCAGTTACACCTTATATGATTGCGGATGAGCGTAATCCGGATGGTGTGCCATTAGCTGTTTTTGACGATATCCGCTATAATACCCTTCATAACAGGCAACAGTTTTATCATGATCTTACCCTACCGTTTTATGGCTACAACAGGGAGGGCGCCATGGTGAAAAAAGGTATTCAGGATAATTGGTGGAGGCAGGGAATGATGGGTGGCATAAAAGCCCAGTATGATTGTATCAGGGTGTTTTCAGAAACTGACTTTACAGAAGACTTAAAACGCGTGGAAGTGCCGGTGCTGGTGCTGCATGGAGATGATGATCAGATTGTGCCTTATGCTACAACGGCCGTAAAGGCTGCTGAGCTTTTGAAAAACGGTAAGCTGATCGTCTATCCCGGACTATCGCATGGCATGCCGACCATTAATGCAGATATCATCAACAGTGATATACTGAAGTTTATCAGGGAATAATGGAAAAAGGAAAAATGTGCAAACCATGATGGAAATCGTCCATTGAGGAACGCGCGGTATTATACCAACTTTGCATTATCAAATTAATTCAAAAAAATCGAAAAGAATACTAAGATGAACAGAAGATCAACAGCCGTGTGGAACGGTACAGTAAAAGAAGGTAAAGGGTTTCTTACTTCACAAAGCCAGACTCTTAATAATACGCCTTACAGCTTCGTTTCGAGGTTTGAGGATGGCCGTGGTACCAACCCTGAAGAGCTGATGGCGGCAGCACATGCGGGTTGTTTTACTATGAAACTCAGCCTTGACCTTGGCTCTGCGGGATTTGTACCGGAGGAGCTGACTACTACCTCTGTGATTTCGCTTGAGAACGGGGTTATTTCAAAATCCGCTCTTGTGCTGCATGCCAGAATACCAGGTATAAGCGAGGAGCAGTTTCTGGAAATTGCCCTGAAAAGCAAGGACACCTGTCCGGTGAGCAGGGCTTATAATCTGGAGATTAGCCTGGAAGCTCATTTAATCTGATGAACATTATCCTTTCAAAATTTAAACTTTACAAAAAATGAAAAATGTATTATTCCCGATAGCCTTTCTGGTATCACTCATTGCCAGCCAGGCCCTTGCCCAAAGTAAAAGAAAGCCGGCCTCTTACGGAAGAGAGGAGTTTATTGAAGTAGAAAAAAATGTAAAACTGCATGTTACAGACCTTGGAGAAGGCCGGCCTGTAGTACTCATCCACGGATGGCCTTTAAGCGATGCCATGTATGAATACCAGTACCAGTATCTGGTTCGTAAGGGGTTCAGAGTAATCGGTATTACACTTCGCGGGTTTGGGAAATCCGACAAACCTTACGGACGATATGATTTTGACGTTTTTTCGGATGATATAAAAGTTGTTTTGGAAAAACTGAAAATAGACAATGCCGTTCTCGGCGGGTTTTCGATGGGCGGAGCCGTGGTTATTCATTATATCGCCAAATATAAATCGGCTCATGTAAGTAAGCTGGCTTTGTTCGGTGCCGCGGCTCCTTCCTGGAAACAAAGAGAAGGCTTCCCTAATGGGGTGTCTGATGCAGATGCGGCCGGACTCCTACAAAGCACAATGACAAACAGGCAAGACCTGATAGCGGGTTTCGGTGCGGGTTTTCCGGCTAAAGAAGGCAACATCTCAAAGAATATGGAAAAATGGCTCGAAAATATCAATCTGGAGGCTTCGCCCTATGCCATTACAGAGTCTATCACCGCGCTTCGCGACCTGGATTTACGTCCGGTACTTTCTGAAATCAATATCCCCGTGGCCATCTTTCATGGAGTATATGACAAAAACTGCCCCTTTGTCTGGGCTGAAGAATTGAATAAAGGTCTGAAAAATTCAACCATCATCAGGTTTGAAAAAAGCGGGCATGCACTGTTTATTGAAGAGATGGAAAAATTTAATACCGAACTTGAGAAATTTTCTGCCAACTGATAAAGTCGTAATGCCGGTGATACGATAAAAGTGTCACCGGTATTATTATGTCGAAGTATCGTTGTCCGGTGTCAGATTATGCTTAGTTTTATTCTTTCTTAATTTCAGAAAATGAACAACACTTTATTCCAGAGCGATTTAAAAACATTTGGCCTTTTGTCGATTGATAATACCAACAGGGCTTTGCTTAATTCGGATGAATATCAGTCTTATATACGGGTATTGTATGTGGGCAAAGGCTGTCAGCTGGTATCGGATTTTACCGAGTTTGAAGTCGAAAAGCCCTCTCTTTTTTTTATTGGCCCTTATCAATACCTGCATGTAAAGCAGGCCGGGGAGCAGCAATGTCGTTTCATTTACTACAACAGAGATTTTTACTGCATTCAGATACACGATCATGAAGTGGCCTGTGACGGGTTGTTGTATAATAATGTCTATAATATGCCGCAGGTAATCCTTGAGGGTGAAGAGGTGGGTTTCTATGATTACCTGTATGCCCAGATCGGCGATGAGTTTGCACTGAATGATACCTCACTGGAAGAAATGATAAGGACGTATCTGAAGCAGATTTTCATAAAAGCGGTAAGATCATGGAAGAAACAGAATCTGGAAAAGGAACTGGTAAATCATAACAAGGATGTAGAGTTTTTCAGAAAGTTTACCGTTTTGGTCGATGCCCACTATACTGAGAAGCATACTGTGGCAGACTATGCCGACTTAATGAATATAGCCCCTAAAACCATAACCAATAAATTTAAGAAGCTGAATCTGCCCCAGCCCAATGAAATCATTAAAAACAGGATAGTATTACAGGCAAAGCGTTTGCTGGTGCATACCGAGATGTCTGCCAAAGAGATCAGTTATCAGTTGGGCTACGACGATCCGGCCTATTTTACACGATTGTTTACCGTAAAGACGGGTGACTCTCCAACAGGGTATCGTTCAAAATACCTGTCGGAAAATAAAGAGGAGTAAAAAAACGGTATCCGGTCATCCTTGAGAGGTTTTTTGTGGTTACTGACCGTGTTCACACCCATGAAAGATCGTTGGCAGCGATAGAAGTAACGCTGCCTGCTGAAGTTGTTTTGTATTCGCCGGAGAGTTGCTTATATATATCGTACGGCTTTTTCATCGGCAATAATGTTCCTGGACATGTTGCGGATTGCCGGAATGATATTGCTCAGAATGAATAAGAACCAGATAGGTTAGTCACTTATAAAGTTTGCAGTAATGAAAATACATCACTTACGAAATGCCACTTTGATCATGGAGGTTGGCACTCATGTAATTTTAGTTGACCCGATGCTTGGCCAAAAAGGTGAAGCAAGCCCGCCTTTTACTTTATTCAGGTTTAAACCGCTGCGGAATCCGATAGTAAATCTTCCGGATAATGCAGCGAAGCTGTTGGATACCGTAACGCACTGCCTTATCACGCACCTGCATCCTGACCACATTGACAACGCCGGATTGGAATTTTTAAGGTCCGGACAGATCCCTGTGACCTGCAGCGTAAAAGACGCGGAGTTTTTAAAAAAGAAAGGGCTGAACATTTCACAGACAGTAAACTACTGGCAGGAAACGGACTTTCCGGGGGGTAAAATACAAGGTATCCCTGCGGTGCATGGTTATGGACTTGTTTCAAAACTCATGGGTAATGTGATGGGCTATTTTATACGCTTTTCGCAGGAAAAGTCGGTCTTTCTGAGTGCAGATACCATTTATACGGATGCCGTACATAGGGTATTGTCAGAATTCCAGCCAGACGTTTCGGTGGTGGCCTGCGGCACTGCTCAGCTGGATCTGTTTCAGCCATTGCTGATGCGGATGGACGATATCCTGAAATTTGTAAGCAATGCACCGGGAAGTGTACTGGCTAACCATCTGGAGGCTGTCAATCATTGTCCGACCACCCGCCTTCAGTTAACAGAAGCGCTGGAAAACGCCGGCTTGCTCAGTAAAGTATTCATTCCCGGAGACGGCGAAAGCAAGGAGTATTGATTGGTTTGTGGCAAGTGAAAGGATTCGGATGGTTAAAGCCTGCTGTCGGTTAAGTATTAAGACCCAGGATCGTCCTGAGTTCAGCAGCGGTGTTGCAGGGAGGTTCACGGAGCATCGTACCCTCAATTGTGATTACAGGATTGTCCTCGCTGCATGGCGGGTGTATTTTAAATTTTTTCTAAAACTTACAGATATGTTCTCCTGTCAGGCTTTTGATTATTTATCAATCAAAAGATAAAGTGTCTTTATTGGAAAGGGTATGGGGGTATAAATTAGATCAATTACCTAATTTATAAAGCTGAGTGCTTGATTAATCTCTTCTTACGAAGCCATTCGAATGAGCTTAATACATCCTCAATCGTAAATCTTTTTTTACTTTCAGCCCAATCATAAAAGGTATTTATTAGTGCCGATTTTTCAACGATAGGTGATTGTTTCTGTAATTCGACAAAGCAGGCAAAAACCGTAGCCGCAAGTTCAGTAAATTCAGTCCTCTCCTTTCTGAACAATTCGATGACATACTGAATTCTTTCGTTCATATCGCTGAAATAACTATTATAGTAGCTTTTATAATTCTGATGTTTTTCAAGCGGAGTGAATATATATCGGGTGTAATTATCGTTCTGTAATTTTTCAATATTAAACCATTTCTGTTTACGAAATTCCTTTCCAATTGAATGCATGAATTTATTGTCAAAAGGACCTGCTGCTTGCTTATCATAACGCTCTTCAAGACCCATTTCTGCAATGTGCTCACATAAATAAACAAGTTTTTGAAATTTAACTTTTCCTAATGATGGCTCTGTATGCAATTGTTCTACTATTTCAGCAGCCAAGACAGCTCTTTTAAAATATGTCTGACTCTCTTGTTTTTTTAACGACTTCTCATACTCCTGTAAACAGGCAACTTCCCTCAGTTCAGTGATTGAGCTTGGCGTAATGAAACCTGCTAGCATCAACCCTTTTTCAAAATCTTCAAAAGAGAATTTTTCTGCCATTTTAATTTTCATTTAGATCTTTGAGAGCTCCCATTAACTTTTGTTTTGCTCGTTCGCGTATTTTTCTAATCGCGTCTTTTTTGATATTTAACGTCAAGCATAACTCTTCAGTGACATCATCCGGTAAATATCTTTGAAATTTTTTATGTTCAATATCAGCCAGTATCACTTTTTGTTCCTTCTTATTCAATTTTCTAAACAAATATACTGAGATATCTCTCTTACTTTTTAAATCTGCTCCATCCAGCAATCCTTCTCCTGCCTCAAAAATATCTTCAAAATAAGACTTATTGGGTACATCTTTTCTCTGATTCTCTTTATGATAGTCATTGAATAGACTTACGGAAATCCGCTTCAAATAGATTAAAATCGCTTCTCTATGATTAGGGATGCTTATATTATCTCTTTTAAAGGATTTATACTTTCTGACTCTTTCAAAAATCTCGTGAGCGATTTGTCCTCCGATGTGAGTATCAAGCTCTCTTTTTTTACAGACAGTTGAACAATGTAATCTGATATCATCGATAAAACGCCCAACAAACTCAGCATAGCATATGTCGTCATCAGTACTCGAACAAAGCTGCTCAAGCAACTCAAGGTCGCTAAGGTGTCCAAAGACAAATGTTTTCTTATTCAATAGTTCTCTCAATATTATTACTCTGAAGCGTGACAAACTGTACAAAACAGGGATGTCACGCTTCACAGTACTTACGTTAGGAACAGTATTAAAAACGAACGGATGTGTAAATGTAATGAATTGTGTGTATTATTAACAAATAAATTATATATAGTATGAGTAGAATCCATGTTTCTCACAGCGACATCGCACAATACGCAAAGGAAAAAGTAAATCTACCAAAGGAATGGGCGGATAAGTATCGGGATCAGGCTTCACGGGTAAGAACTAAGGTGACGGGTTATCTAGTCGAACACCCTGACTTTACTTTAAAAAAAATCTTACTGTCAGGTAGCCTTGCAAAAGGAACGGCACTCAGGGACCTTAATGATATAGATATGGCGTGCTATGTTAAATGTTCAGACAGTGTAAGTGACACAAATGAATTGATAGAGTATTTAGCTGAGAGACTCCGCAGGGCATTTCCAAACCTTAGTCCTGATCAAGTAAGATCGAACACATATTCTGTTACTATATCCTTTAAAGGGACTGAGCTGGATGTGGACGTCGTTCCAATTATCTATAACAATGATCCAAACTGGTATGGTAACCTCGTTAGCCAGGATGACGGTTCTTTTTTGGAAACATGCATTCCAAGACATCTGGAGTTTATAAGGACGCGTAAAGCAAAACAGCCAAACCATTTTTCCCAGGTTGTCCGTCTGGCAAAAAAATGGGCGAAAGTCAGAAAAACTGAGGACCGAAACTTCAAATTTAAGTCATTTATGATTGAATTGTTGATGGCTAAGTTAATGGACGATGGCGTCGATTTTTCTGACTATCCAGAAGCACTACAAAGTTTTTTTACCTATCTGGCAAAAAGCGACCTGAGAGAACTTGTGTCTTTCTCAGATTACTTCTCAAAGCCTAACAGTTCGGCATATCCGGATCGGATCAAAATTATTGATCCTGTTAATCCCAAAAACAACGCGGCAAAGCTTTACAATGAAAATCAAGCTCAAGCCATTGTTGACGCGGCATTGGATGCAGGAGATGCAATTGATGCAGCCCTTGCGGCAACTACTAAAGAAAAGACAGTTTACTATTGGCAGAAAGTTTTCGGTTCATCATTTCAAATATAAATAACATGTCAAGTTTTACATATTCTCAAACAACGACTTTCACCGTCACACACGCAAAATATTTGGCTTCAAAAGTTGTAACGGACCTAAAAAGAATACAACGTTTGTATGGGTCACCTAGCGATCAGCGTATAGAGTCTTACGAAATAGAACTCATTGAATACTTAAAAAATGGATACTTGTCCGAGGTCACATATGGATTTCAACGTAATGGTAAATGGATAGAACCAACAGTTCGATATACCGCCAGAGATTTATCAAGTTTGTTTTCCGGAGATGATGATCCTGGTAAAATCAGTCCAGGAGCAAACACTTCTGGTGCTGAATTTAGGTCGTACTTAATCAGTAGCTCAAAATATGATTTCCTTTCTAGTGCTGAGCAGGTCAAATTTTGCAATGGCCTCCCCTTCAAACGGACGGGAGCAGACGCTCCAGGTATTAACGGGTATTTAACCTCTGATAAAAGCTATTCATCAGGAGGCAAAACATTAGATCGTTCATCTTTAAAAAGTTATTAAGTTATGGCAGAAAATAATAAACCAGCATTCTCTGAAATATTTGAGCAGACTATTAACTTTCCTGACCCAGATTTAAGGGAGAGATATGATCTATTAGTTGGATTGGACGAAACTAAGCAAAAGTTAACGAAAATCCTCAGCCTTTTAATAAACCCTGATGGTGTCAAACATTGGGCGGAAAAGTATCATAGCGGAGCTGAAAAGATCACAAGTTATGTATTAAGGCGTCCTCCATTAATTGTTCTTGCTGGAGACGTCGGTTCCGGCAAATCAGAGTTGGCCTATACCATTGGTGATGCCATAGCCCGTCTTGAAAAGATTGATGTAGAGCTACTGCCTCTGAGTCTTGCCACTAGGGGCCAAGGCAGAGTTGGCCAGATGACACAGTTAGTTTCCGCCGCTTTTGATTATACGCTAGAGAAGGCTAAAAAGCTAAAGAATCCCTCAGGAAAATCCGAAGGAGCAGTTATACTTTTAGTGGATGAGGCTGATGCATTGGCTCAATCTCGGGAAAACGATCAAATGCATCATGAAGATAAAGCAGGGGTTAACGCTTTTATAAGAGGAATTGACAGTTTGGGCAACGGCAAGTTTCCTGCCGCGATTATCATGTGCACCAACCGGCCAAACTCTCTGGATCCCGCGATCCGTAGACGTGCGGCAGAAATTGTCTACTTCGGAAGGCCTTCAGCAGAAGCCAGACACAGCGTATTAGACGAACCTTTGACTGAGTTAGGCTTTAATAAAGATGATATAGCCGAAATAGTAAGACTTACAGGTCCAAGAGATAACACAGAGCATGGGTTTACATTTTCAGACCTGGTTCAGCGACTCATCCCGTCTCTCGTGCTGGATGCGTATCCTGATAAAAAGATTAATCCGGAAAGAGCAATATCAATAATAGAGTCACTTGTTGCAACCCCACCGTTTAAAGAAGTATAATTATGGCAAATAAAATTAAATTAAAAGACTTGTTTTCCGGCTTACAAAACCAGATGTCCGCTCAATTGAGTACAAACAGAGACTTCATCCTTCATCCAGGCTCTAAAGGAGATTCTCTCGAAGATACCTGGATCGAATGGTTAAGAAAATATTTACCAAACCGGTATTGCATAGATAAAGCTATTATAATTGACTCAACCGGGCAATTAAGCGATCAAATTGATCTTGTCATCTATGATCAGCAGTACACCCCGTTTGTGTTAACACAGAACGGTATTCATTACATACCAGCAGAAGGTGTATATGCTGTCTTTGAGGTTAAACCGGATCTGAGCGGGTCGATTAGCTCACAAGGGGATAATATAAGTTACATTGAGTATGCAGGGAGAAAAATCGAAAGTGTAAGGCGATTGAAAAGAACAACCACTACCATCATAGACCGTGGAAAAACATATGATCCAAGACCTCTGACTAAAATTGTGGGTGGCATCCTGACCAGCACAAATACTTTTAAGAAAAAAGAGACGATTGAGAATCACCTAAAATCCCTAACCGGCTTACAAGGTATAGATATGGGTTGTGCAGTTGATTATGGTGCTTTCTTTGTCGATCATGACGGAGAAGAAGAGGTAAGAACTACAGATTTTACACAGAGAATTAATGACTATTATATAGCCAGAACGATTAAAAATATAGAGTTCAGTGAAGCCGATACCTCACTTGTTTCCTTTTTTTTCCAGTTGTTACGTTATTTACAACAAAGCATTGGAACCGTGGCGGCAATCGATTTGGGGGAATATGCTAAAGCAATTAAGTTTGATATTGATGAGGCTCTCTAGACTGAGATAAAAATCATTTAACGAAAAAAAACATGCAAATTAAAAGAGAAATATTTGGGTCAGTAAACGTACACGTTACATTTAATCCATCCGAAGATATAGAGACTTACGAACTCGCAGTTATGTTAGAGTTTCTGGAAAAAGTAAGGAAAGATCAAGGTTATTTTAACACTGGCAATATCAAGAAGTATCTCTATATTTTTGAGAGTTCGTCTAAACGCCATTTTATTGTAAAAATTAATGAAGAGGATCGAGACCTTTGCGAGTATATAAATCAAAATAACATATAAGTCTGTCTGGATTTAAGCTTTAAGAAGATCAAAACCTTCTTCTATGGTGCAGGGCTAAGAGTTGGTTGGGATCAATTCACTATATTGTTTTTCAACGGCGGCATTTATAAGGAAGATTAGTTATTCTTTTTTGGAATAGGGGAATCATTTTCAAGAAAGAATTGGACAGCATGGTCAAATAAGATGAAAAAAGTATTTCTTTTAACCCCCGATTCATCCCATTTTCGGCCCGGATCGGCCCATTTTTTCATTTTTGTTCAGCTTCTGTGGTATTCTTGCTACCGTAACTACGGGACAGATCAACCTTTTAATCAACCTGACCATGATCGGAAGCTATATCAAAACATCGGGCCGCAACTTAATGCGTAACAAGCTGTTCTCTTTTATCAATGTCGCCGGACTTGCCATCAGTATGTCTGTAGGACTACTTCTGATCGCCTTTGTGCTTGACCTGTATTCATACGACCGGGTCCACGAAAACGGAGACAGGATCTACCGCATCACCAATGTAATGACTTCTGCCGGCGGATCACGGTCAGGAGATAAGTTGGCAACCACATCGGGCAAGACAGGACGGCTAATCAGGGAGAAAATGACCGGTGTTGAAGAGGTGGCGATGCTACGTAATGACTTTTCCGGAGATGCGAAGGTCGGTGACCATGTTTTGCCGCTCAAGGGCTTCTGGACGGATCCGGCCCTATTCAGGGTCTTTACGTTTCCGATGCTGGAAGGTAACCCTGAAACGGCGCTGAAAGACCCTTATTCGATTGTTCTTACCGAGACGGCAGCCATGAAACTTTTCGGCAGCACCTCTGTACTGGGCAGGGTGGTTAAGATGGATACTTCCAGTTATCAGGTAACCGGTGTGATGAAGGATGTTCCCTTTTTTTCTCATATCCGTTTTGAAGTGCTGGTGTCACTGTCAACAGCCACGCGGCTTCACCAGACGGACGCTGACAAATGGACCAGCATGTCGTCAAACTACGTGTACCTCCTGATGCGGAAGAATGCCAATTGGTCGTCGGTCAGGTCACAACTGGATGCCATCGCCGGGGAAGAAAACCTCGCTTCTCAAAACACAACGATCCGGCTGGAACTTATGCCCCTGTACAACATCGTCGTCGGGGAAAACCTCAGTCGCTCTGAGGGCGGACCGGGCTCCACAGGCCCTCATATGTCTCCGGCTGTACTCTGGATACTTGGCGGACTTGCGCTTGTGGTCATATTGTCGGCATGCTTTAATTATACCAACCTTTCGATGGCACGCGCCATGCGCCGCTTTAAGGAGGTAGGGCTGCGCAAGGCTATCGGTGCCGGAAAGAGGGAAGTGCGGCAGCAGTTTCTGATCGAAGCGGTGATGATTTCCCTTGCCGCTCTTGTGCTTTCCTTTTTTCTGTTTCTTGCCTTACGGCCATTGCTGATAAACATGGCCCCTGAAATGCAGCAAATGGTAAAACTCAGGCTTACACTACCGGTGATTATGGCCTTTATTCTCTTTTCTGTTACCGTTGGAGTTATTGCCGGATGTATGCCTGCGATCTTCTTTTCAAAAGTGAGCGCGATCAGTGCCTTGAGGAATGTGTTGGCAGTGAAAGTATTTAAACAGGTAACCCTCAGACGCACCCTGGTGGTGGTTCAATACACCGTCACGCTGATTTTTATCACGACCACCGCTGTAGGGTATGTACAATACAAGGACATACTGGGGTTTGATCTGGGATTCAATACGGAAAACATACTGAACATTGACATGCAGGGCAACGGGCCGGAGGCGTTTCTTAAGGAATTGAGGGAGATGCCCGAAGTGTCTCAGGTTTCCCGGTCATTAATCATCACCAGTGTGGGGAATGCCTGGGGCGGGTATATGAAATACAGGAATTCACAGGATTCTGTTTTGGTGATGACCAACCATGTGGACGAAAACTATCTGCCGCTGCATGAATATAAACTTGTTGCCGGAGGTAACTTTATCGCACGGCCTGCGACAGCCGATGCCGCCACAGAAGTGATCGTCAATCAACAGGTGTTGAAAAGATTTAATATAGGGGGCAATGACCCTCTTAAGGCCATCGGGGAAGAGATCACATTCCGGAGTTTTCGCGGAATGCGCAGGATGACCATCGTAGGCGTCATAAAGGACTTTCATTATGGCAAGGTGGATAATCTGATCGGGCCGGTGGCATTTATGTTCTGGACGCCCGGAGACAGGGCTGTTATCAATGCCAGAATACGAAGCGCCGACCTGCCGGTGACCATGGCTAAGATCGGGTCTGCATGGAAGAAAACAGATCGTGTACACCCGCTTAAGGCCCAATTCTATGACGAGGCCATAGAAGAAGCCTACAGTGAATTCTCCACGATGATTAAGATTATCGGCTTTCTTTCCTTCCTGGCCATTTCTATAGCATCCATGGGCCTGTTCGGAATGGTGGTATTCACTACTGAGACCAGGCTGAAAGAGATTGGTATCCGCAAGGTGATGGGAGCAAACGCCGGGAATCTGATTTATCTGCTTAGTCGCGGGTTTCTCGTTCAGTTATCGATAGCTGCACTCATTGCCTTGCCGGCCACTTATCTGTTTTTTACAAACTTTATACTCCCTCATTTCCCCTATCATACGCCGGTGCAGGTCGCCGAGTTATCTGCCGGTTTACTGGTGGTATTGCTGATCGCCTTCAGTATGATCGGATCCCAGACGATGAAGGCGGCGGGGACTAACCCGGTGGAGGTGCTGAAGCGTGAATAGCCATGACGGGCGACACATCCGGGCAGCAGGTTACACCTGTTTTGTTTCTGAATACATCTGAACATCTGCTGTTTTGAGAAGAAGCGGGACGCATTTGTCTAAAAAACCTCCGGCTTTGCCATCATTGGGCCTCAATGGCCGTTTTATCCTTAGGACGATGATAATGGCATCACTGTTGCGGATTTTTCGTTCAGCAGATAAAAAGTATTTTGTACTTTGCAGGCTGAGAACCAATGGGACAAAGCAGCCTCGGATGACCGGAGAGAAATAAAGATGAATACCTTTGCTTATATACAGATTTCCTACACAACGGCCATTTTGGTTTCACTGATGTGTATGATTCTGCTTTTAATGACCATCTATCTGATGGTGCAGTGGTCAAGGTCTGAAGGCAGAGAGAAGGAGGCTGAGACCAGATTCAGACAATTGGAAGGCCATATTAATGCGTTGCAACTGGAAACACTTGAAGCCAAGCTTAATCCTCACCTGTTTAAAAATATACTGAATTCCATTCAGTCGCATGCTTATCAGACGTACTTCGCCCTGGACAAGATGGCCAATGTGCTGGACTACATTCTCTATGAAAGCCGTAACAGGTTTGTTACACCGGAGGAGGAGATCGATTTTGCACTCAATCTTATTGAAATCAATAAGATAAAAGTCAGCCCGCTTTTTGATCTGAAAGTGAAATTAAAAATAGATGAAAACGACCTTCTGTATCAGCAGCGTCTGCTGGCGCCTCTGATCTCCATCGATCTTATCGAAAATGCGTTCAAACATGCTGATCTGCAAAGTCAGGATGCATTTATTTCCATAGTATTTGAATTCAGGAACAGTCAGTTTTACCTGACCGTTTCAAACAAGATTTCCAGAAAAACACCGATCCAGAAGGAAAAAGGAGGTTTTGGAATGGAAACGCTGGAACAACGTCTGCGTATTATTTATAAGGACCGGTATAAACTGGACCGGTTCACAGAGGGAGATGTTTATATTACACATTTAAAAATCAATTTGTTTGAAAACAAAACTTAAGTGTGTGCTGCTGGACGATGAATTGCCTGGCCTGACCTATCTGAAGATGCTTTGCGAGCAGATTACGGGGTTGGAAGTAGTAAAAGCATACAACAGCCCGGAAGTTTTTCTTCAGGAAATCGAAGGACTGGAGTTCGATTTCTGTATTCTTGATATCGAGATGCCACATATGAACGGGTTGCAGGTGGCTAATCTGCTTAACGGAAAGCCCGTTATTTTTACAACGGCTTATAAAGAGTATGCAGCAGAGGCCTTTGATCTGAATGCCATCGATTATGTCCGGAAACCTGTAACCCGCGAGAGGCTTCAGCAAGCCCTGAAGAAGGCTCAGGAAAGGTTTCCGGATAAGGAGAATGTAAGAAATTTTGTTCAGCTGAATACAGACAAGGGGAAGGTGGTCATTTTTCTGGACCAACTGTGTCATATCAGGACATCGGAAGTGGACAGCAGAGATAAGATCGCCCGGTTGTCGGATGGAATTTTCCTTACACTGAAGAACATTTCGTTTGGAGGCCTTCTGGAGCTGCTTCCGCCCAGTGAGTTCATTCGTGTTAGTAAGAAGGAAATCATCGCCCTGAAAAACGTTCAGCTGCTTACTGCAGATGAAATTATCACCAACATTGCTGAAGAGAACGGAGAATGGCTAAAGCTTAAACCAGGCGATACTTATAAAACCGGACTTTTAGATAAAATGAGGAAGTAATTTCATTACAAAACTTGAGGGGTTCATTACATTTCTCATGTCTTTCACTTCACAGGATTTTCAGAGTTTGTCCGGATGATGCACTTTTGCCGGGTGTTTATGCATGTTTTTTGATTCATAGGGAAGGTAATCTGCCAGAATCCGTTGCTTGAGGAAGATAAAAACAGCACAGAGATAGGAATGAAAACCCCAAAAAATTCTGAAAAAAGTGGAAGCTGTAAATACCCCAAAATCCCGGAATCTGAAAATCAAAAGCTCGGTCTTCTATGTTTTGATTATCGGTATCTTTTCCGCACTTATTTATTGGATCGCTTCAGCAGGTACCGGTCTGGAACAAGGCAGGAATATTAAGGTTCTTGTTTCGGATCAAAATCAATGGAATACTTTTGCGGACGGACTGATCCATAATTTTCAACACCCGCTGGCATTGCTTTTGGCGCAGATTGTTACCATTATACTGGTCGCAAAAATATTCGGATGGATTTGTGCCAAAATCGGGCAGCCAACGGTGATCGGAGAGATGATAGCCGGTATAGTGCTGGGCCCGTCTCTGACAGGCCTATATTTTCCTGAATTTTCTGCTCTGATTTTTCCACAGCATTCGTTGGGAAACCTTCAGTTTCTGAGCCAGATCGGTCTGATTCTTTTCATGTTTATTGTGGGTATGGAACTTGATCTCAAAGTACTGAGAAACAAGTCGCATGATGCTGTGGTGATCAGTCATGCAAGTATTGTTATTCCCTTTGCCATGGGAATGGGGCTGGCTTACTATGTGTACAGATTATATGCACCGGAGAATGTTCAGTTCCTTTCCTTCGGGCTGTTTATGGGAATAGCGATGAGTATTACGGCCTTTCCTGTACTGGCCCGGATCGTGCAGGAAAGAGGAATACACAAGACAAAACTCGGTACGGTGGTGATTACCTGCGCCGCTGCGGACGATATCACGGCATGGTGCATTCTGGCCGCGGTGATCGCCATCGTGAAAGCAGGGTCGGTGGTCAGTTCGTTTTATACCATTCTACTGGCTGCGGGATATGTTTTCCTTATGATCAAGGTTGTCAGACCTTTTCTGAAGCGGATCGGCGATATTTATACTTCCAGAGAAAACCTGACAAAAGGGGTTGTGGCGATTTTTTTCGTTACTCTTATTCTTTCTGCTTATGCTACGGAGGTAATAGGTATTCATGCGCTTTTCGGCGCTTTTATGGCGGGGGCGATCATGCCTGAGAATGTTAAATTCAGAAATCTCTTTATTGAAAAAATAGAAGATGTTGCACTCATACTTTTACTGCCGCTTTTCTTTGTATTCACGGGTTTGAGAACACAGATAGGTCTGATTGACGATGCCGAATCCTGGAAACTTACCGGAGGGATCATTCTTGTGGCTGTTACCGGTAAATTCGTAGGCAGTGCACTGGCAGCAAAGATCATGGGGCAGGATTGGAAAGACAGCCTTACTATCGGTGCGCTTATGAACACAAGGGGGCTTATGGAATTGGTGGTACTGAATATCGGATATGACCTGGGTGTTCTGACACCGGAAATCTTTGCTATGATGGTCATCATGGCCTTGTCCACCACTTTTATGACCGGACCGGCATTGAGTGTTATCAACTGGCTGTTTAAGCCCGGAGCGGCAGATATTCCGAAGGAAGTAAAAGAAATCAGCAAGTTTAAGGTGCTTTTTTCTTTTGGGAAACCGGATTCGGGAAGGGGGTTGTTGCGTCTGGCGGATAATCTTACCAGAAAAACCTGTGAAAACGCCATCATCACGGCTATGTGCATTTCACCCTCTGAAGAGTTATCTCATTTCGATACGGAAGAGTTTGAAGAGGGGAACTTCAAGCCTGTGGTGGAGGAGGCTAAAGTCATTAACCGTCAGGTGGCCACTTTGTTTAAAACGTCCGGAGACATTCCCGGAGAAATAATAAGTGTGGCAAACAAGGGTGATTATGATTTGCTGCTGATCAGTCTCGGGCAATCGATCTATGAAGGAAGCTTGCTGGGCAAATTGCTGGGTTTTACCACACGGATCATAAATCCTGAAAAGTTGCTGAACACGGTAACCGGCAAAGAAAGCCTGTTTGAAAATTCGCCTTTTGACGAAAAAACAAAGCAGGTCCTGCTTAAATCACAGGTGGATGTTGGAATACTGATTGACAAAAATTTCGGTGAGGCGGAGAAAGTTTTCATTCCCGTATTTGAGAAAAGGGACTTCTTCCTTATTGATTATGCTCAGAAGCTCATCAATAATTCCGGATCTCAGGTGGTTATACTGGACGTAGCAGGACAAATAAAGAGTAATGCAACGTTAAGAGAGAGGATCAAGCTGATAGAACAAACCGCTCACAATCACATCAGTCTGCAAAGCCATAAGACGATTGAAAAAGAATTTCTCTCGGCGCAGGACTTGATGCTGATCAATATTGACAGCTGGGAAAAGCTGGTTGAATCAAAAAGCCTCTGGCTTTCAGACAGCCCTTCTACACTGATTATCTCCAGCGGAGCCAAAAGGCCGTAAGTTTGTTTCGGGCTTAGTTTCTGCCGGGATTATCCAGCCCCATGATCTGCGCCGCATAGGCCGGGGGCAGAAGAAGCTGTTTCAGGAGTTTGTCTGCACGGATCTTCCGGCTCTGCTTATAAAGCGCTACGAAGGGCCTGAGTGAGGAGGTGTCAGGCATACGGAGCAGGTGGCGTACATGCGGTGGGGTAACCAGCTTCTGGCCCTCGAGCAGAATGAGGTAGCGGAAAAGACCGAGATGTTTTCTGTACTGTCTGAAAAGGTCGGTTGTAAGTGCGCTGCGCTGTAGGTTTTCGTGAAGGTGTTGTTCCCTGGCTTTGACCCATTCTTCATAGGTGCCGGGCAAACCTTCCAGTTGCATTCTTTGTCCGACACGGAGAAAAACGTCAAAAACCTCCTCCTGCTCCGCAGGGTCCAGTTTTCTTTCCAGCAATTCAAAGGCAGAGACAGAATAGTGGATCAGCATGTAGAGCACATCACGATAAGCCCAGTCGGGAATCCGGCTTCCCCGGCTCTGTTCAACGGACTGATGGATGGCTGTGATCCTGTCTATGGCCTCCAGGGCCTGTTCTTCCTCTGAGAAAATGATCTGCCGGGCATATACCACCGTAGAGAACAACCTGCCAAGCGGGTCAGAAGGAAGTTTGCCTGTGAAATAAAGCCAGTCTACCGCTTTGTTGAGAGCAAACTCAGCAGCTGCCCCGCCGAAAATGAACAAGATGGTGTCTGCTTTACCCCAGATCTCGCGTACGATGGATTTTTTGTGTACAAATGGCATATCGCTTATAGTTTTTGTAAGCCAACCCGGCGTTTCAGGTCGCTGAAAGTTGCTTTTTCAAAGAGCAGGGGTATGGCCCCCAGGGTATAGGCCAGCAGGTCGCGCCAGTCATAGGACGTGCCCAGTACGATGGCCAGTATCCTGTATTGTTCCAGTCCGGTATATCGTATGAAATGAATGTACTGGAGAAACTCAAGAAAAAAGGCGATGCCAAGGCTGAGTAAAACGGCGTTCAGAGCGCCAAGGCGGAGAAAAGAGCGCAGCAGAAAATACAGGCAGATAACCGCCAGGGAGTCGCCCAGAAAAGGCCGGATGATGGCATCGTGAACGAATGCGGCAATACAGATTTCGATGATCAGAAACAGGAGAAATGCCAGAAAGTACCGGGGGCTGAAAATCATGGCTGAACAAGGTATAAATGAGTTGCATTAAAAGTACTTTGTTTTGCAAAGTAAATGAAAAAATTTCATCTTTCCAAATATTTTTAAAGAATACAGTTACTTATAAGGGTCCAGGTCGTGAAACTTCGGATATTGGTCTACATTACGGCATATAAAAGGCCTATTCGGGTGTTTTCTTTTGATCCTTTGCGGCTTATTTGCTATGTTGTGTCTGAAATAAACTTTATCATGATTATGCGTTTCTTAACAGGCTCTCTGCTATTGATTTCTTCCGCTGTTTTTGCCCAGCAAGGGGCTGTCATTCCACAGCGTTCGTCTGTGGAAACCTCCCGGCGAAGCATCCGGACGGATGTCCCGATGACCAATTCGATCCGCAACGCCATGCTGGCCGGAACCCGTGACTTTTCGGGGAAGCCCGGACCGCAATACTGGCAGATGGAAACAGATTTTACAATCAGCGCGAGTCTGGATCCGCTGACGCAGACCATTACAGGAACTGAAAAAATACAGGTACATAACCACAGCCGGGATGATCTGAAAACCCTTGTACTGAGATTGGATCACAATGTTTTCAGGGCTGATGTGCCAAGAGGCGCTTCAACACCTGCTGAAACGACTGAGGGGATGGTGGTGACACGCATTAAAGTGGGGGGAGACGTGATGGATCTTACCCCAATGCCGCCTCCTGCCCGGGGCGCCACGGCTCCATCCAGACCCGGAGTGGCTGATCTGAACCGCACCGTAGCCACCGTGTTCCTGAAAGAACCGGTTAAAGCGGGGACGACTGTTGAGGTGGAAATAGACTGGCATACCCGCCTTCCGGGAGGGCCCGACGGGAGAGGACACCGCATGACACAGCGTTTTGATGATAAACTTTTTCAGCCCACCCAGTGGTTCCCAAGGCTGGCAAAATATGACGATCTGAGAGGCTGGGAAACAAGCCCTTATCTGGGTCCTGCTGAATTTTTCAACAATTTCGGTCGGTTTGATGTACGCATTACCGTGCCTGCCGGGTGGCTGGTGAGCGGCACGGGCGTATTGCAGAATCCGGGAGAAGTGCTTACGGAAGCGGCAAGAAAAAGGCTGGAAACGGTATTGGATTCCGATAATGAAGTGACAATCGTAGGTCCGGAGGAAACGGGACCGGGTAAGTCAACCGTGTCAGGAGACCGGCTTACCTGGCATTTTGTAGCTGATAAGGTAAATGATTTTGCCTGGGCAACGGCGGGTAATTTTGTCTGGAAGGCCACCCGTGCCACCATACCGGGAAAAGGCCCTGTGCCGGTGCATATGTTTTTCCTGCCAGAGCGGGCACGTTTGTTTGAGCGGGCGGGTGCAATCACACGTCATGCTCTGGAATATTACTCTGCCTTGTGGGCGCCGTATCCTTTTCCACAGCTGACTTTGCAGGACGGTCCCAGCGCCGGAATGGAATATCCTATGGTGATCAACTCCAACCAGGGAGCCGCTGATCATGAAACGGCACACCAGTGGTGGCCGATGATGGTGGGCACCAACGAGACACGCTACGGCTGGATGGACGAAGGTTTTAATCAGTATATGAATATTTTGTCGGCTGCTGACAGTAAGGGCGTTCCTTATAACCTGGATGGTCTGGGGCAGCGTTACGGACAGATGAGCGGAGATGAGGACGAGGCCCCGCTGATGTGGAATGCCAATGACGCCGGTAACGGATATCGTTTTCAGACCTATGGAAAGACTCCTCTGATGCTCTCTATGCTGGGCGGGATCGTGGGCGATGAGGCGGTGATCAAAGCCATGAAAGCCTATACCAAAGCCTGGAGTTTTAAGCACCCCTCGCCATGGGATTATATCTTCTTTATGAATCATGAGCTGGGGCAGAACCTGGAGTGGTTCTGGTACTACTGGCTGTGGACCACCGAGGCGGTGAACGGTTCTATCCAGGGCGTAACGACCAGCAAAGGCAAAACCACCGTTACGGTGCACCAGGCCGGAGAAATGCCCTCACCTGTAGTGCTGAAGGTCGAGTTTGAGCCTGAAGGGTCCGCCATCAAAAGCGTCCCTAATGCCGTAATGACCGACGCCGCTACAGCCATTGTTACCTGGCCGGCATCCGTCTGGTTTAATGGCAGCCGTACATTTGAAGGGGTGATGGATTTCGGGACACGTAAGATCAGGAAGATAACCCTGGATCCGCACGGACGCTTTCCCGACAAGGAGGTGAAAGATAATGTCTGGCCGAGGTGAGTGTCTGAGGAAGCAGCCTCGGGTTTTCTGAATAATCTGATGGTGAGAAAGATGATACTGATGAAGAAGAAGGTGATTTTGTGGAGCCTTTTCTGCGGGGTGGTGTGGTCCTGCGAAAACAAGAGAAGATATGCTTTTGAATTTGAGCAGGCGCCGATCACCATCCTGGGGCAGGAACATTGCCGCCTGGCCGCAGATGAAAATGCCTGGATCATCAATGTATCTCCCTATGGACAAAAAAGATTTGGAGTACCGCTTACTTTTAAGGGGCGGGTTTACGGGAATGTGGTGAAGGTACATAACTATCATTTTGTCCGGGAATATGCTGACAGTACTTTCAGTTATTTTGCGGACTTCTACAATGAAGAGACACCGGCCAAACCCTGTGAAGTCGTTGATCCGGTGGTATACCAGGTGCCGGTTATCCGCATTAAGGCAGTGGTGAAGTCTTATAGGAAGGAGTGATGATCCGGAGGTTCTTTTCAGAAAGAATTATTGGTGTCTGAACCGCAATTATTTGTCCCCAGCCATTCACTCATTCAAAATTTTCTCCGGGCACCAATGAAAAAGAGTGTAATCCCTAAGGAGTGAATGATGCCCATATATAGAACAAGGTTTGCTTCTGTCCGCCTGGCAGCATTTCGAGGCCTTAGCGCAAAGGGTCTTTGAGCTGAGGCCCGTTGGTTAAAAAAAGAACGGTTTTCATAAAGAAAAAGAGGGGTTCTATGTTTCAGCTTCATTTGAAAAGGCCGGATGGAATACCTTTGCTGCATCAGCTGTGAGTGGGGAGCTGACAAACGATCAGGCAGATTGCGGTATCGGAGGCCATCCTCAAACCGAAGTATTTCAACATAATGTCCTGCGGGTGAAGTGAAACAAGCCTGGATAGATGAAAGAAAACCTTTCCACGCTTCTGAGTTCACACGCGAGTTGTCTGTATTCATGCAGGAGACAGAAAGAAGTCCGGAGTGGCTTAGGTTGAGACAGCGGGCTATTTTAAAACAGAAGCGGATGCAAGCAGGTTGAAGCGACATAATCACTTTATAGCTTTATAAACGGGAAGGGGACTGGAGGAAGAGAACGATCCGATACCCGAATTAATGAGAAGGAAAATGAAAACAGCAAGAATACTCCTGACCTGTCTGCTGACGGCATTTACACTGACATCGCATGCCCAGTTGCTGGATAAGCTGAAAAAAGCGGCCAGGGAGGTGGAAACGAAAGTAAGCAGTGTCATTGAAGATAAACCTTCCGCGGGAACTTCTTCTTCTGCCGGCAGTACTAAAGCCAAAGCGCCGTCGTCTCAGGGAGCGATACCAAAATCTTCACAGTATCCTGAGTATCCGAAAATGAAAATTACCTTTCAGGATCCCGATCTCAATGATTTCTCTGTATCGCTTTATAAGGGGCTCCCGCTTTACTGGTATCGCAACGATTATTTCCCTGCCGGCTATATAAATACTTCTGTTCAGGAGGACATAAAAAGGATGAAGGTGCTGACCAGGATCAATATGTTTGAAAATATCTTTTTACAGCAGGCTTCACCCTTTGAGAAACCGGAGGTCTACAATGATATTTCGGATCTGAACGTTTATACCAATGACTTCTTCAAAAAAGAACTGGTTTCCCGCCTGCTTTCAGAGAAGGGCGTTCAGAAATATTTCGGGGGAAAGAACGGATATAAGTGGGGCGGGAATGATGCAACAATGTTTGCGGAGCGGAGAAGTTTTGAGACCTTCATTGAATCCGGAACGTATAGCCGATTGGTCGAAAAAGCTGCGGTTGCTCCCCGTGAAGCTTACCACCTGATGGCCGTGAAATTGCCTGAATATAATTTTGCAAGGAATGGCTTCGGACTTTCTTTTAAGACGGCCTTTGATGGGGAATGGGACACACCCTATAATCTGGATAAAGACAAAAGTGAGCTATTGTGGCAGATACCGGCTGCAGAGGCGGAATCATTGTTGGAGCATCTTAAAAATGCCCCGAATGCCGCGTTCGCCAAATCGGTTTACTTCGTTTTTAAAACGGAATTTATTAAGAGCAACAGGGGACTTAATATTTATAACAAAGGGCCTAAACCACTTATCAACCGTATTGCAGATCCCATAGTTGAGATTTATGAAGACGTCTTCCTTCAGAAGAAAGTCGGGGAGCTGAATATCTCGAAGATGCTTGTTGAAAGTAACGACTACCGGGATGTGACTTACTTCAGTGATTCTCCGTTAAAACTGATGGATTTTCCTTCAAAAGAGGAAACCATAAAAAGTTTTAAAATCATGTCATATAAAGGGTTGCCATTGATCGGGAGGCAGGAGTTTCTGGAAGAATTATCTTCTCATTTTTTTGCGCCCGGGGCCAATGCCATAAAATATAACTATTATACCCATGTTTTAGATTTCAGTCTGTTGAGGAACGCCGGTGAGGTCAGCCCTGACAAGGAATCTGCCCGGGATAAAGCACTTTATATGGCTTCATACGATATGCTTACGGAAAAAACACTGAAAACGATGGACTGGGATTTCAGGAAAATCCCGGATGTGCCGTATGGTTATGTTTCCAAAGAAGATGTGGCCGCTGCTAAAAAAATGGGTGTTGACAGGAAACTTGCCGCAATGTCGTCCGGTGTTCCCATGGAAGCCTATGTGGTGAGCCGGTGTGATGTAAAACTTTATCCCGGTGAAAAGCAAAGTATAGGTGTTGAGTGGCTTGGTTTTATGTCGAGAAACGGGAGAATGGATCAGAAAAACTGGGATAATAATCTTACCGGACAAGCTTCATTTTTGCTGACTCCTCAGCTAATGAAAGAACTGAAGTCAAAGAAAGAAATGGGAAGAGCTGTAGCCGAAATATACATGGTGCGTAAAGTAAGGTTGTTGCCCTCTGCACACAACACAGAGTATATGCCTGGCCCTCAGCGGTTTGTGTCGGTGTTTTCTTTCGAACCGGGTGGTAATATCGCAGATATAGAGTTGTTCGCGGATAAATTCCTGACCAAAAAGATTACGGTGGTCGGCTATTCTGTCAGGTAACGAATATGACAGACTTAAAAATGGTATACCAGGGAACTGTATTTTTATTTATTTTGTGAATAGCTCTTTGGGGTTAGTGTTCTTATTGTCCAGTATAGTAAGCGAAAAGGCAAGCGTTACCGGTATGTTTTTGAACGTCCTCCTGTCTATTGAAAACCAAAGGAGGTACAATTGCCCCTGTTCCACTGTTTTATCAGTATGTTGATAAATCTTAAAAGTTTCTGTATAAATCCCGCCGGTTTCAAAAAAGCCTTGTGACGCTGTATCACTGATTTTCACGAGATACCACCCTGACAGGTCGGTGACTTTTTCGGAAAATATACCTGCCCAGTACAAGTAACCGGAACGGGTCGGCCGGATAAGCAATCCATGGTAATAATTGTGTCCGATCAGAAGCGGGTCTTCAAAAAGCGTCGTTCTTAAAAACTGCACTTTGCCGGAATAGGGGCCGGCATCAAACTGTTTCAGTCGCCCGGGATTATTCCGGATCATCTCATTGAAATTATCAAGTTCAAGGCGCTGCATCCCTTTTTTCCAATAATAATCAAGAGGGGCGTCAGGTGGTGTCATCATAAGTTCAAGTTCAGCTGCTCTGTTCAGATTTCTTGGCGTACCGATACCGTCTCTGTACATGATTGAAAGCTGAGCGATGGCTGGGCTATGGTTTTGAGCAGCGGATTTCTGTATCCACAGAAAGGCCTTTTCAGCATCTTTTGCAATTCCCTCTCCTTCCAGAAAACATATACCGGTATGATACATACCCTCGGGATGGTTATTTTGGGCTGCTGACAAAAAGTGTTTGAAGGCCTCTGAATAGTTTAATTTTTTGTACATAAGAGCCCCCAGGCCTATTTTGGCGTTGATATTGCCATTGTCAACTGCTTTTGAAAGCCATATTTCTGCCGATGCAAGGTCTTTCGGGAAGTGTATCCCCTCTGTGTACATATAGCCCAGGGCATTTTGTGCTACGGGGTTATTGAGCTGAGCCGCCTTCATCAGATATACGGATGCCTTTTCCGGATCTTTTTTAGTGCCCGAGCCATTCAGGAGAGATAAGCCGGCACTAGCCAGCCCTTCGGGAAAATTCATTGCAGCTGATTTTTCGAACCACCGGAATGCCACTGCTGTATCTTGAGGCATCCCTTTTCCGGATACACTCATGGTACCCAGTGCATTAAAGGCTTCGGCACTGCCTGAATTACCTGCTCTTTCAAACCATTCTCCGGCTTTATTGTAATTCTGTTTAAGGCCATAGCCAAAATAATACATCTTGGCAATATTGAGCATGGCATCCGCACTGCCAAGCTCCGAGGCACTCAGAAACCAGTTGAATGCTTTGGTATAGTCTTTCCCTGCCTCGTCCGAGAGCAGATAGATGAGCCCCAGGTTGTTTTGAGCATTGGCATGTTTTTGCCTGGCGGCCTTAAGGTACCATTCCTCAGCCTTGCCGGCGTCTTTTGTTACCCCCTCCCCGTTGGCATACTTTGTGCCCAGAAGAAATTGCGATTCTGCGTCGCCTTTTCCTGCTTTTTTTATTAATTCATCGACGGACTGGGCGTTGACGGTCTGGCAAAATGCCAGGAAAAACAAGAGGGCTGGAATACGCATGACTAATAGAAGTATAAAGGGTAATAAACATTTTTTCAAGAAAAAGCAAAGGTTGTTTTCCGAAAGTAAAGTATTGTATTTTACGAAGAACTCCCGGGAATGATAATTTACTGTCAGTTCCTTTTTTTTACCTTGTTTTCACTCCCGGGTCCGATTCTTCTGAAGGGGAAAGGGGAAGTGATTATTCTTACAATTTAATCAAAAGATCAATAATAATATAACCTTTTAGCAAGAAATAACAGATCATTATTTTTGAGAAGGCTTGGCCGGGTTAAATGATATTCATATATAATATAGGGGCACTTTTATTTTGTACTTTTAAAAGTTTTTATTTGGTGTAAAAGAGTCAGATTTCTTACCTGTGACAGAAGAAAGTGCTATGGGCATGGAAATAGAACGGCTGAAGAAATTCATGGTGTTTTTACGGCATCATCCAATGATTGAGGACAGGAATACTTATCTTTAGGGTCAAAAAATTTGCCGTTTCATGAAAAAATATGTGTTGGTTCTGTTGTTGTTTGGCCATGGGTCGGTTTCGGGTCAGCGCCTGACAGTAGATACCCGTAAGACCTATCAGACGATTCACAGCTTTGGAGCATCTGATTGCTGGTCGATGCAGATGGTGGGTAAACACTACCCTGAAGAGAAGAAAAACAAAATTGCCGAGTTGCTTTTCAGCAGAGAGACGGATGCCGAAGGGAACCCCAAAGGGATAGGTTTCTCTATGTGGCGTTTTAACATCGGAGCCGGGAGCGCCGAACAGGGTAGAGGAAGCATGATTACCAGTGAATGGAGAAGAGCCGAATGTTTTATTGAAAACGGAGCATATAACTGGAATAAACAGGAAGGCCAGCGTTGGTTTCTTGATGCCGCCAGACGGTATAAGGTAGATTATACACTGGGTTTTCTCAATTCAGCACCGGTGAGCATGACGGCCAACGGCCTGGCTGTCGCCAGCGGAAAACTGGGCGAATGGAATTTTGACCGGAGCAAAACGGGGGATTTTACACGTTTCCTGGCGGATGTTTCTGAAAAACTGGACCTGGATTATATCAGCCCGTTCAATGAGCCCCAATGGGACTGGGGGCCTAAATCTGCCTCCGGGTTTGGCTCGCAGGAGGGTAGCCCGGTCCGAAACAGCGACCTGGCCCGGTCGGTGCGGTTGCTCGACGAAGCATTGAGAAGTAAGCGGCTTAAAACACGTATTTCAGTAGCTGAAACGGCGCAGATAGATTATCTCTACAGAGAAAAAACCAATCGGAGCGAGCAGGGGCAGGACCGCCAGATCGATGACTTTTTTGACAGGAACAGCAGCAATTATCTGGGAGACCTGCAGACACTGGAACCGGCAATCAGCGGGCATTCGTATTTTACGACTTCACCTGAAAAGCAATTGGTGGAGAAACGGGAGCAGTTAGCACTCAAACTCAGGGATAGAGGGGTAGGATACTGGCAGTCAGAGTATTGTGTGCTGGGAGATAACGCCGGGGAAATCAACGGAGGAGGCATGGATCTGGGCATGAATACGGCTCTGTATGTTGCAAAGGTCATCCACGCCGACCTTACGATAGCGCAGGCTTCTGCCTGGCATTGGTGGCTGTCTGTGAGTGCCAATGATTACAAAGACGGGTTGATTTATGTGGCAAGAGACGGCCGGTTGGGAGAGAATGAGCTGAACAAATACGATGGAGAGGTACTGGAGTCGAAGCTGCTGTGGGCCTTTGGTAATTATTCCAGGTTTGTAAGGCCAGGAATGAAGAGGATAGAGGCTCAGTCGGCAGATAAGGAGATACTTATTTCCGCATTTAGTAGCGGATCACAGGTAGTCATGGTGTTGATTAATCCAACTGATAAGGGCAAATCTGTTGAAATACCCCGTGTTTTTAAAAAACAGCGTGCTGAAACATACCTTACCTCTGCCACAGATAATCTGAAAAGAAAAACCCCGGGGAAGAACCAATCTTCCGGGGTGCCTGCCGGTTCTGTCCTGACCATCGTTCTGAACTCCGGGACAAGGTAACGCGTTGAATGACTTTCTCTTCGTCTGACAGGTGTTGCAATATTCGGGTATAAGCCTGCTCCGCTTCTTATACCCGGGTCTGACAGCGCGCTTATTTCTGATGACGCGAACGAGTTTTTTTCGGATATTTTTTAATCTGTCTTAAAAAATAATCCCTGAATCTGTTTCACCTTTGAGTATACAAAACAACCGGAAAGGTTTGGGCTGTTGCCTGAAACGGGCAGATGGCCGCCATGAATTATGGCATATCCGCTTATGAGAATGCTCATAGGATAGCGATGGTTTACCGGCTTGTTTTGTCTTATTATTTTACTTCATTTTTTCCTGTGGAGAATTGGAAATTCTGTGTCAGGAATCTTAACAAACTGAACAATGAAAACACTTGAAAACAAAGTCGCCATTGTTACCGGAGGAGCTTCCGGTATCGGGAAAGCCTGTGCTGCTCTTTTTGTAAAAGAAGGCGCTAAGGTAGTGATTACAGACCTGAACGAGGCATTGGGAAAGGCAGTGGCAGAAGAACTCGGGGGTGATGTATTGTTTATCCGGGCGGATTCTTCCCTGCCCGAAGACAACAAGCGTATTGTGGATGAAACCCTTGAAAAATTCGGTGCATTGCATATTGCAGTAAACAATGCCGGTATTGGCGGAGAAAGTAACGATGTTGCCTCATACAGTATCGAAGGCTGGAAAAAGGTAATAGACATTAATCTCAACGGGGTGTTTTACGGCATGCATTATCAGCTACCCGCCATAGAGAAAAACGGGGGAAGTATTATCAATATGGCCTCGATTCTGGGTTCTGTAGGTTTTGCCAATTCATCCGCTTATACGGCGGCCAAACATGGTGTGGTGGGGCTTACGAAGGCTTCTGCGTGGGAGTTTGCGACGAAAGGGGTAAGAATCAACGCTGTCGGACCAGGGTTTATTGCTACTCCGCTGGTAGAGAGCGGATTGCCTGCCGAGGCGCTGAAATACCTGGAAACCCAGCATGCCTTTCAGCGGCTGGGAAAACCCGAAGAAGTAGCCGAGCTGGTTTTGTGGCTTGCCTCTGATAAATCTTCTTTTGCTACCGGAGCCTATTATCCGATCGATGGCGGATATCTGGCGAAATAAAGGAGAAAAATACTCAGCGGCCCGCGGACTTCAGGTCTGCGGGCCGTTTATGAGGACTTGTGACGCTTCATTTGACGTTCATAAGATGAAATTTGCTACATTCCTGATAACTCTGAAAATTAGAAACAGGTTTGTATAAAAACATGAAATCCAGAAAGAAAAGAGATACCCGGTGGTGTGATTTTTGGCCATAACCCCGGTATTATCCTTAAAAATACGAAGGATAAACGAAAACACGGCCAGCGCACCATGATAGAATCCGGATAGAAAGCCGTATTTTTCAATGGTCAGTGTATGCGGAACAGCACCATTGGCCAGGTAAAAGCCCAATCCTGCTATGAGGATAAAGAGCAGGATGACTTTCTTCAGGTAATAATCCATGACTTTGATCAGTTTGACTGGAAGAGAGGTTTACAGTTGTTTGTAAATGTCTGAATACTAAGTGTCAGATTTTTTGCCTGCAACGCAATCTGATCTACTGCCAGGATATTTTGTTCTACCGAACTTCTCAGTACCTGATTTCTCAGTACATAATTGAAATCATCACCTTTCTTCAACATTTCCTGAGCATCGTTCAGCCCTTCGATGGCTCTTTGTCTTTCAAGATTATATCTGTTTCTTAATTCAGCGTTCTGGAGGGCATCGGTCTGTCTCAGAGTAGAGTCGGTAATACTGAGATTATTGCGGGTCAATTCTTCAAAATAGGTGTTAGTTCTCTGGTCTATACTGTTGAGAGAATTCCTCAGTTTATTATATTTTGAATGTATGCCTTCCCACTCCTCTTCCCAAAAAATCGCAATGTCTTTCGTCGATTTGTTTTCATTGAATCCCCGGACCGTGGTGTTATGTATGTCATTGATATTGCTGACAAACGAATTGCTCTGTCCTGAGAAGTCATTCATCATATCCACGATTTCTGTTCCCAGTGCTATCAGATCTTTTACATCTCTTGCCAGACCCAATGCTTCTTTTGCTGTGTGCAGCCAGCAGCTCTGACAAAGCATTCCTGCTGAAACGGTAAAGAGGAGGAGCTTGATACGAAGTTTATTCTTTAATGGGTTAGTCATCATCGTTGAGAACGGTTAATTGTTGTCGCATTTAAGACCAAATCTCTTTTCCGTCGTTTCTTCGGAATTCGTTTCATGATTTTTGTATATGCTTTTATAAGCCCTGATCAGGCCTGATTCATTAAGTGTGTATTCGAAATTACTTTCAGAGCTTAATGTTTCTTTTCCGTTAACATAATTGTAAGTTTTAATATGACTCAAATGTGCCAGAGCACCATATTCATAAGGGATGGTTGGTATACCTTTGAATGTGAAGAAATTTTCAGAGACATGAGCATTGAAAGGGATGTCAGTGAAATCTCTGGTAGATTTTAATATTTTTTCCCCGTTTTTATCAAAGAGCTCAAAGCCTGCAAGCCTGCCTTTCTGATCATAAAAATAAACATATGTTAATACGCCGGACTGTTGTTTCATGAGTTTCCCTTCTGAATCGACCTCATAATTGTTATTGTTGAATTCATCCTTAATGGACAGTACCTTGCCCTTGGAAATCGTATAAACAACAGTACCGTTTTTTACGTAGTTTAGAATACCTTCCGCGTCATACCTGTAGTAGAATTCCGACACCTGGTCCGGGAGGGAAGCATTCACGTACTTGAGGACAGTCTTTTTGTAAGCCAGTTTTTCATTAGCGTATTGGTAAGTGGAATATACCTGTTGTACTCTGAAATTTCCGGTGGTATTATCTGTGATATAGCTTAGGTTTTCCCCGGTAAGGAATCCCTTTTCATCATAGCCAAACATTTTTATTCCGGTCCTTTTTAATTTACCGTCAGGGAAATATTCATTTATCTGGTCTGATTCAATATCGCCTTCGTGTACTTTTGCTCCGTTTTTATCGATGAGCTTATATATGTACTGATGACTTGCGCTTCCGGTTGGGTCGAGCACAAGGAAGCTGGTGATTCTGCAGGAGTTTTGTGCTGTTCCCTGCTCGTCTTTTTTTAATGTCAGTCTTACTTTGTATGTTTTCACAGAACCATCTTCAGCTGTCACGGTATAAGAGAACTCTCCGGAAAAATCCTGGGATATTCCGGAGGCGGGCGAAATAGTAGCTTTGTCAGAAATGGTGATCCTGGGTATCAGACTTTTCAGGCTCGTTCCTGCGGGTACCTCAGCTGAAATGGTATAGGCAGAGGTATCAATTGAGGCTTTGATGGCAGGACTTAATGAAGAGATCTCAAAGCTGAGAATGTTTTTCGCATTACTTTTACTGACGTTGTTTCCCGGGTTTGTTCCTCCTGGGTCTTTTGGGTCAGCCTCTATGGTTTTTTTACTGCAACTTATGGCAAAAGTGCTCATTAACAGTAGGATGAGTGTACGGTGCAGGGATGCCCCCAGGCTAGACGATAACCCCCCATTTGCGCGCTTATTCACTAAAATCATTCGCTTTTTATTCATTTACTTTAAGTGTTAAATATCTGCCGTTCACAGGTGACAGATTTTAGATCTCTGCTGGAATCAGAATGCGGAGTAAAGGATCAGAGCGTTCTTGTCTGAGTACCAAATGTCCAAACTTCTGTGACCATGCGCAATTTCGGGTTTATGAACGAGTGTATTTGCTTTGTGAAACCAACAGATTCCTTGATAAAGATCACCGGTTTTTTTTATCCGGACTGCGTATATAAATTTGAAGCCTTATTGAACACCAGATCAGATGAGTTTTATTCCCTTTTCGGAAGTTGTTCATATTTATTTCTTTTGCCGGAAGACAGTCTTTTATGTTGTCGCGTTTTGTCTTGTTTTCTTTAGAGGGTTCTGTCAACAGACCGATCAGGAAAAAGAGAGCATTGCGAGGAATTTTCTGAAATCGGCTTTGGAGAAAAAAGATGATACAGAACTGGCAGAAGCATATTACAGAGTGGCAAAAATTGAAAGTGATAAAAGGAATATTCTGGTATCCAATGATTTGTTGCTTAAATCTATCGAAATATTGGAGAGGAAGAGAGCCTCATATGAACTCGGAAGAAATTATCTGAGAATGAGTATTAATTTTCATTCACAACAGAACAGACCCGAAAGTATCCGTTACAACCAGAAGGCGCTTAGTATTTTTGAGGCTTGTGACTCGGATAGAGGGAGGATGCTAAGTTACGGCTTTTTTGGGGCCATTTATGCCCAACATTGGGTTGGTGGTAAAGTTTACGGCGATTTTGACAGGGAACTGGATAAAGCACTTTATTATTACAGAATTACAGAGGGGCTTGCGAAGAAACTTAATGACCGGACGGCAGAAGAGGTAATCCGAACGCATATTGAGCAATATGAGGCGATTAACAGCGGGAAAAGCGATCTTGAGTCAATAGGGAAAAAAGGAAGTATGGCAGAAGCAAGAACCAATAAAAAGGTCCAGACCATGTATGCACTGGACTTTGCTATAGGACTGATCAGGGAAGGAAAGCCAGAAGATGCTCTGAAGATCATTACAGACTGCCAGGCCACTATTAAGGCTGAGTTTGGAGAAAATGTAAACCTAGTATGCTTATTAGAGAGGGCTTATGTGGATTACTACAACAAAACCGGTGACTATAAAAAAGCGATAGAGCATCTTGAACGCTACTATAAACATTATAACCAGGCGCTGATAGATGACAGAGACGGAGCTATAAGTAATCTGAATATTCGTTTTGAAACGCAGAAGAAAGAAGCGGAACTGGAAAAGCGGAAATTGGAGCTTAATCTCAAGGATATAAACCTGAGGAGACAGGAATCAATGGTTGAAATGCAGAAGGCTGAAATCCGGATGAAGAATGATAGTATTGACATAAGTAAAAAGTATGCTGAGGAACAACAACGTGCTTTGGACCTCAAAGATGAAAACCTTAAAATCGTACACAGGACTTTATGGATCGGTGGTATTTTTCTAGTTTGCACCGCTATTCTGGCAGCAGTACTTTTTCGTCTGTTTCAAAAGAACAAGGCTATCAGCAGGCGAAATGAATTGTTGTTGCAGGAACAAAACCATCGTGTAAAAAATAACCTCCAGGTTGTCTCCAGTCTTTTAAACCTGCAGGCAAATATGCTGGAAGATTCAAAGGCCAGAACGGCTGTAGACGAGACACAACTTCGTATTGAGTCTATGGTAGTGCTTCACCGACAGTTGTATGATCAGCAAAATGTGGACAAGATTGACATGGAGGCGTTTTTGCTGGACCTTACTGCTATTATTCTCAGTAGTTATGACCTTGAGCGTGTCGATACAGACGTGCGTGTTGCTATAAAGCCCATGCCGGTTGATAAGGCGATATTAGTGGGGCTGTTGCTCAACGAGCTTATTACTAATGCCTGTAAATATGCTTTCAGAAATCATCATGGTCCCCGGCTCCGGGTTTTAATGGAAGAAGCCGCCGGTAAATGTAACATGACAGTAAGTGATAACGGATCACAGGAAATAAATATGCACGATAAACCCGGAGGTTCTTTCGGGTCAAAGCTTATCAGGATGATGGTTCTTCAATTGGAGGGGGAATATGAATATGACTACTTTGAAGGGCTAAATTTCAGACTTACATTCAATCTGTAATTAATGTTTATATGCTCAAAATACTGATCGTGGAAGATGAGGTTATTACTGCCACGGATTTAAAAGAAACACTGGAAAAATACCAGTATAATATTACAGGAATTGCCCGTAATTACCGGGAAGTCAGGGAAATTATTGAGAATTTAATCCCTGATATTGTATTGATTGACATTCATCTTAAGAACTCGTCATTCGATGGGGTCGAGATTGCATCCCTGATCAGAAAAGAATACGGTATTCCCTGTGTATTTTTGACGGCCAATGCAGAGACCGCTACATTCAAAAGAGCGCAGGAAAGCAAACCTGCTGCATATTTGCTCAAACCATACCGTCACAAAGAACTGGCCTTTCAGATTGAACTGGCTTTTCAGCATTACCGGTCAAATCTAAGTTCCGAAAGTGACCCTTCAAAAGCGGAGAACTTGTTTTTACCTTTGGAAAGGGGGCATCAGCGCATCGTTAAGAGCGACGTTATTGTTTTGAAAGCAGAAGGGTCTTATGTGAAGGTTTTTGTCAATAAACTGGAAAAACCCTATTTGTTTTCCATGAACCTGGGATACATCAGTCAGTTTTTTACGACAACAAACTTCTACCAGGTTTCCCGTTCTTTTGTGGTGAACCTGCATTTTCTTGACAGATTTGATGCAGACAATCTGTACCTCAGAGCATATGATGAAAAAATCCCGGTTCCGCAAAACAGGAGACAGGAGTTCCTGAAAAAAATCGCGGTTATCAAAACCCCCTGATCTTGAGTTTGACGCGATTTTGAGTTAAGTATTGGATAGTCAGCATTGGTATGATTCAATCGGCTCTCTGCACTTTTTTGGAAAATCACCTGAAATCCCTCTCATTTAGGCAATGGAGAGCTTTTTCTAAAAACACCTGTCAAGGTCGAGAAGAAGTAGCCGAGCTGGTTTTGTGGCTTGCCTCTGATAAATCTTCTTTTGCTACCGGAGCCTATTATCCGATCGATGGCGGATATCTGGCGAAGTAAAGGAGAAAAATACTCAGCGGCCCGCGGACTCCAGATCTGCGGGCCGTTTATGAGGACTTGCGGTGCTTCATTTTTCAACATTGCCGAAACGACGTTCGGGAGCGTTATTTTCTTTATTAATAAATGCAGTGGGAGATAAACCTGTGAATTCTTTGAAATCTTTTACCAGGTGTTGGTGGTCATAGTACCCCGATTCCAGGGCAATGCTCAGCCAGTCGGAGTTGTTCATAATGTTTCTGAGTTTGACGGTTCTGTCAAATCGGGCGATGCGACTAAAAAGTTTAGGGTTTATTCCTGCACGCTGAATAAAAAGATTGTAAAACTGTCTTGGACTCAGGCAAGCTTCTTCAGCAAGGCGTTCCAGGGAGAAAGGCATCCGGTCTTCCAATAGAAGTGCTCCGATCCTGTCTATGCGCAACAGGTGGCTGCGACTTTGATAATCCTTTTGTCTCTTTAGAAGCCAGAAGAGAAATTTCTCCACAATAGCCATCATTTCCGTGGGATTATTGGTGCTGCTTAGCCGCATGTTAACATATTTTATCTCTGATGGGAAAATACTTTCGGCATCAATAAAAGAGTTACTCAACACTTCGGAAGGAACGTCTGAAAGTCTGGTGAGGCCCCCTGGCTGAAAAACGATCTGGATGAGCATAAAAGCAGGAGGTGGTTTACGGTTGATCAGGGCTGTGAACTGCCCGTTAACGGTAGAGACCGGGTTGGTGAATCCGGGTTTACTTTCGGCTATGATATCATCACCACCCAATGGGTAAAAAGAGAGGCAGTTCTCGGGTCTTGGCCAGTAAGGCTTAACAGGAACGACCTCATCCGGGCGGAAGGAGAGTCCTACCATCTGATATTGCCTGACATATTCTCTCAGTGCCGGATGAGGTAATCTGTAATCGAAAATGACCATGATAAAAATTAATCAATTTTCAGAGGAGGGCCAAGAGTTTCTACTCCATGTGCTCTGGATATAGTTTGTTCCTCCTCAAAAGTCGGAGGCCTTTTAAGGGCATTCATTTTTTTGAAAAAGGCCTCCAGCTTTCCGGCAGGCTGCAGCAGATAGAGCAGTTTGCCTTTTTCTGAAAGCTGAAGCCAGGTGTGCGGTATTTTCCTGGGAAGGAAAATGGTCTCTCCGGCTTTGAGAATCTGTTGTTCTTCCCCGGCTTTGAACAGGAACTCTCCTTCTGCCACATAAAATATCTCGTCCTGATCAAGATGAACGTGTAAAGGAGGGCCGGTTTTTACAAAGCCTTCATATTCAAAAACTGATAACAGACCATTGGTATCTTTACCGGAAATTTTGACGAGGTTGGGGTTTACTCCCTGATACCTCACGGGTTCATTGAATCTGTCTTTGCCAGCTCCTACAACAAACACCCCTTTTTCATTTGCCGGACTAGCTGAGGAGGGTTGCCATAGTGAAGCTGCAACAGAGGCCACTAAGAATTTTCTGCGTTTCATATTCATTTTTTTCTGTGAAGTTAACGACATGAAAAGCACCGAAGGTGGTACGAAATGGCAATCTTTCAGTAAAGTTCATCTATTCCTTAGAGGAGCTGTTTTTCAACGGATAGATTCAAAATACTTCCTGAACCGCCCTCTCTGCATATAGCTGTTGATAACTGAAAACAAAAAGATCTTAAATACCAGTACGGCAGCTATGACTACTTTACCCCGTATGTCATACATGTCAGTCAGATATGGGTACCCGGCCTGAACAGCAGCATAGGTGTAAAATACTGGAATGAATGCCCTGCCGTCATCCATCAGCTGGGAGTTGAGGCGGCTGAAAAACATCGACATGGCTACTACTGAAAACAAGGAATAGACCATAATGAAGACTTTCCAGTCATAAAACCTGCCTAGTGTTGTAAAGACAAATATAAAAAGAGCTGCCAGTGAAGAATAAACCATGCTTCTTCTGAACTCACGACTTCTTTCGGGGTGCTCTGCCGTAGATATGCTTCTAAGGTCCAGAATATGGTAGAGATAAAGGTAGAAAAATCCTGTGGTGAGATGAAAGAAGTCACTCAGTGTGTTGGTGACCAGATTGAAACGGGTAGCAAGGGCCAGGTTTTCAGGCTCTTTCAGATTGAACAGGTCATAACAGATATATTTGGTAGTAAGCCACAGGTAAAAAAACAGCAAACTGATCAGTATTGCCAACCATCCTCCCTGAAATTGTTTCAGTGATGCATCTACAATGGTCTTTCCTTCAAGCCGGTTGATGAGCCCTTTAAACCCGAAATACTGGGTTTCGTGTAACAGTATAAACAACAGGACGGTGGCCAGGTTGATGAAAGCGGTTTCGGTCTGAAAGGAGAGTGAGTTGTTGATATAAAAAGGGTTGTCTTTCAGTACGTTGTAAATCAGGTAAAATCCGATCATCAATGGCACCGATAAAGTAATAAAAAGCGCCAGGTTCGTAGATCTGAGGCGGAGCAGGTTGATGCCAAAAAGTCTGGGAGGGATCACTTCTTCTGACTCGGGGTGGTTCGGTAAAGAAGATGGGGTGTAAGTACTGCCTGCATAGAACTGGCCCGTGGAGGTTTCAGTAAAATTGGCATAGACCGGTACAGGGCCTGACCTTTGCTCTTCGTAAAATTCTTCTTTAAACCTTTTCCAGTTGCTCAGCAGTTTGTAGGTCGTGTCATTCCATTCGTAAATCTCTTCCGGGTATTCTTCATAATAAAAAGAGCTCAGTGCTTCCAGCGTACGAATGGACGGATACCTGGCAATCTTATTTTCAATACCGGCCTGCGTATTGAAAATCGTACGGATATTGTCTGTAAGATTCTTGGGATCTTTCGGGTTAGACAGGGCTCTGAATTTATTGTTCAGGATGATAGCGATCTGGTCAATCTCATTTTTCTCCGGCATATTTTCAAGGCCGTAGACGACTTTAAGGTTGTTTTTTCGGATTTTCTGAATAAGGCTGAACAAAACTTCAATCTCTTCTTCAGTAAATCCCGTGTCTTTTTTAGTAAGTGACATTCTCAGTGCTCAATAAGGTTAAAAAATGGCGCATAAAATCTATTTGCCTGGTAATCAGCAGAAAATATTCGGGCAATTTTAGTTTCTCCGGTTTTTCTCCCAAAATTCTCGTGCCAAAATTATGCCGAGATTATCCGGAAAAAATTTAAAATATTTTATCGGGGAAATTTCCGGTAAAAATCAGGGGGTCTCCTGTGTATCTCGTCAGGGCTGCAGCAACTTTGTATCGTCAACCTGAAACAAATTTTTCAGCACGTGATCAGCGATGATTTTTAATGCTGCTAAAGTTAAACCGGAAGTGAAAAATGAAAACAGTAGTTCAGAAAGCAAAACACATAGTAATCCTTGTTGCGGGATTTAGTTTAGGTGTAAGTGCCTTCGCTCACGGACAGGAAATAACTTCTGTCAGATCAGAAAGCAGAACAGCATCTGCTCCGGAAGCCAGCCTCTCTTCTGATTGTGCCGTGGCCTCAGCAGAACTGTCATCAGAGAAAATATTTCAAAAAGATTTTACACATAACAGAAGAACGGACAGAAAAAAACGCCGCGCTGAAAAACTAAGCAAAGCAGGGTACAATTACCTGTTTTCGGCCGGGAAAGATCAGGATGATCAGGCGCACTGGAAAGGTCCGGGAAGATATAAAAAGGCAAACGGAATTTTTTATGCATGAGCCGTTTTGCCGGCAAGACATCCACACCCGCAATCTTTAAGCCGATTGATTTATTGAGTGAAAATTTCAAAAGCTTATCAGGATTGCATTATTGAGTGAAAGATAAATATATTGAGTGAAAATTTACAGAGGCTGTCCTGGAAACGGGGCAGCCTCATTTTAAAATTGCCCGTACCGGCGCTTTAGTGAAATCACTGATAGTCTGTTTCTGAATACTGCAGTGTATTATAAAACTTGAATTGACTGTTTTCAGAGTAAATAATTCTATATTTTCGTGAGTGCTTTCCTGTGCAGCAGGCATCATTCATCTGACCCATAAGAATGTCCGGGAAAATATTACATATCTTGTTGTGCTGCCTCTTTTTTTGCAGTCACGTCGCCGGGCAGGAATCCCTCGCCAGCCTTCTTTCTCAATGGAAAGCCGGTGAGCGGCTTGAACCCGATACCTCTCAGGTTAGTCTTCTGAATGATATTTCCGGAAGATATGCCCTGGTGGCTTCCGACAGTGCGGAAATTTTCGCCCGAAAGGCTCTGAAACGGGCAAGAGAGCTACAGTTTAAAAAGGGAGAAGCAGCAGCGCTTGTCAATCTTTCCAAAATCCATTACGTAAAAGGGAATTATGATCTTTCACTGAACAACGGACTGAATTCTCTCAGGATCAGTGAAGCAGAGAACTATACCATGGGGAAGGCGAATGCCTACAATGTCATCGGACTTATTTATCTGGCCCAGAATAAATTTGGTCCCGCTTTGGATGAATTCAAAAAAGCGGCTGCCATGAATACCCTGCTGAATAATCATGGCCGGCTTTCCGCCAACTTCTTCAATATCGGTCTGGCCTATCAGCAGAACAGCCGGCCTGACAGCTCTTTCAGATATCTGACACTGGCCAGGGATCTCAGTGAGAAGATCAATGATCAGTATATGCTGACTATGTCCAACAACCGGCTCGGGGATTATTACATGAAACAGGGACAATTGAAAAAGGCCATCGCTTATCATGAGATGGTAATCGGTAACAAACGGTTTCAGAGCGACTGGGAAAATACATTTGCTTACGCGGGGCTGGCGGAATGTTACAATAAAATGGGCAGACATGAAAAAGCGCTGGTATATGGCCTGGAAGCGAACCGGCTTGCCAGAAAAACGGATGCCAAATGGGATTATCAGCGGTCTGCAAGAATTCTGCATGAAACCTATGTGGCGCTTGGAGATTATAAAAAGGCGTATAACTATCTTCTGGCAGAGAAGGCCTACAGCGACAGCCTGTTTAATGAGCGAAAGGAAAAAGACATCAACGCCCTTTATCTGAGTCAGAAACAAGCCGAAAACCAGGTGCTGATTAAACAAAACCAACTGGCAGAACAGAAGAACAGGGTCATCCAGATCGTTATACTCGTGGTGGTACTCATAGCACTTTTCCTGGCAGCGCTGATCCTGGTGATTTACCGGAGCGCCCGCAAAAAGAATGTGCTGTATAAAATGCTGGAAAGAAAGTCAGATGATATTGCCCGTAAAAACAGGCTGATTGAGGAGCAGAATGTTTCTCTCAACCAGCTTAATAAAACAAAGGACAGGTTGTTTTCCATCATCGGGCATGATCTGCGTGCTCCGATGGCCGGCTTGTTGGGTACTCTTGAACTGATCAGGGACAGAGACATCAGCGAAGAAGACCTCAGGCCAATGCTTCACCGCTTTTTTGATCAGGTAAGCTCTACCAGTATAATGCTTGAGAATCTGTTGCTCTGGGTCAACAGCCAGCGCTCCGGACTTCCGGTGCGACTGACCGGAACGACACTTTTCCCGCTTCTGGAGGAAGTGCTGGCGGTTTTTCGTACCATGGCAGAAGAAAAAGATATTTCCGTGATACATGATCCCTGCGATCATGAACCGGTGTATGCCGACCCTGACCACATCCGGATCATCTTCCAGAATATTCTTGTTAATGCCATTAAGTTTACCGAAAAAGGAGGACATATCCGCATAAGCTGCGCGGAGACGGAAGAAGGGGTATCTGTTACCGTGAGAGATAACGGAGTAGGCATGACACCCGGGAAGGTGGCAAAATTGTTCGGGGAAGAGCGGCGGGAGATTTCCACCTACGGAACCATGAATGAAAAAGGGATCGGCATAGGACTTGCTCTGGTAAGGGAATTTGTGGACCAGAACCATGCTGCCATCCATATAGAAAGTGAGCCCGGAGCCGGAACCGAAGTGTCGGTTACCTTTCTTAAATACCGGCTGATTACCGGAAAAAATGCCGCTTATGCCGGCGCCTGAAAAAGATTTCCCTGCCTTTGCTTTTCTTAAGTCTGCAAAATTGAGTATTTTTGCCTTTCATTTTAAACTACTCCGATGAAAATTACCAGATAATCAGGATGGCACGGCCATCACTGTTTCGATGTCTCCGGAACATTTTGGTTAATCAATTGTCAATCTGCCGGTCTCTGCTGCTTACAGCCGGCTAATTCAGGTAATCATGTGATTCATTTCTTCTCAGCATCAGTCTGATCGCTCTTTATCGCCGTAACGGCGACTGTATCTCTATTTTATTACTTTTTAATCGTAATCACAATGAGTATTGTGCTGAAGTCACTAGGTTATGCGCATCCTGACCGGGTGACGCTGTTTAATGATATAGACCTGAGTATTCCTGCCGGCTGCAAAGCCGGCCTTGTCGGAAACAACGGGAGTGGAAAATCTACCATGATGAGGCTTATTGCCGGCCTGCTGGAGTCGAAGTCCGGTGAAGTGGTGACCGGAAAGGGAGGCTATTATGTTCCTCAGCATTTCGGACAGTACGACCACCGGTCAGTTGCTGAGGGGCTGGGAGTACAGGATAAATTACGGGCATTGCAAGCTATTTTGTCCGGCAAAACGGAAGAAGAGCATTTTGAAGTTTTGGAAGACGACTGGGAAATTGAAGAGAAAATAAAGGCAGCACTAGAAAGCTGGGGCCTGGGACATCTGGAAACCGGTATGCCGCTCAGCAGACTCAGCGGAGGGGAAAAGTCCAGGCTTTTCCTGGCCGGAGCGGCCCTTCATGATCCTGATGTACTCCTTTTGGATGAGCCCTCCAATCATCTGGATGAAGAGGGTAGAAAACAGCTGTATGCCATGATCGGGCGGTTCAGAGGGACACTTCTGATGGTAAGCCATGACAGGGAGCTACTGAACCTGGCGGACGTGACCCTTGAACTGAGCCCTCACGGGATCGAAGTTTTCGGCGGCAATTATGATTTCTATCAGTCAGCCAGAGCCATAGCCTCTGATGCATTGAAAGCACAGCTGGAAGAAAAGGAAAAGGTCTTTCGGCTGGCCCGTCAGAGAGCCAGAGAAATGGCTGAGCAACGGCAGAGGATGGAATCCCGCGGAAGTAAAAAAGGAAAAGAAGGGGGCATGCCCCGTATTCTGGCGGGCGGACTGAAAGCGAAAGCAGAACAAAGTTCGGCCAGGCTTAATGAAATTCAGGATCAAAAGCTCAATGGGGTCAGAGACGAACTGTCGGCATTGCGCATAAAGGTAAGAGAAAGCCAGCCCCTGAAAGCAATGCTGGAGGCATCAGATCTCCACCATGGGAAAATACTTGTGAAGGGAGAGCAGGTACAGGTGGCATTTGGTAATAAACCATTATGGGAAACTCCCATAGATTTCAGGTTATTGTCAGGAGAACGTGTGAGAGTGGAAGGTAAAAACGGGGTAGGGAAAACCACTTTGTTAAAACTGATGACCGGCATTGTTCAACCTTCTGATGGTAATCTTTATCGGTCTTCCTTTCACAGTATTTCTATAGATCAGGAATATGCTTTGATCGAAAATCACCTGACGGTTTTTGAACAGATGCTGAAGTTTAATACGGGTTTGCTGGCAGAACATGAACTGAAAATGTTGCTTCATCAGCATCAGTTTAGCCAGGACAAGTGGAACAAGCCCTGCGCAGAGCTCAGCGGAGGTGAGCGTATGAAGCTGCTGCTTTGCGGTCTGGCTGCCGGAAAGGAAGCTCCGGATCTGCTGATTCTGGATGAACCTACTAACCATCTGGATCTTCAAAGTCAGGAGATTCTGACAGCGGTGGTGAGAACATTCAGGGGCGCTGTACTTGTTATTTCGCACGACAGCCATTTTATCCGGGAAATCGGCGTGGAAAGGAGTATCAGACTTTCCTGATCATTGTATACTGATCACCCTCTCCATCTTCAAAAACAGAGAGGGTGATGTCCTGTATTTATTATTCAGGAACCAGCGTCCGTTGTAAGCGGGGAAGACAAGACTATTGCTTAACGAGCTTTTTCAATGTTTCGTCGATCTCAGGCTTGGATAGCCATCGTCCGTTGATGACCACCCCCTGGACCTGCCCCACGGCACTTACCTCTTTTAACGGATTTTGATCAAGCAGGACGAGGTCTGCGACGGCTCCCTTTCGGACTACCCCCAGGTCGTCCCGGCCGAAAAACTTACCGACATTGACAGTGCCGGTGTAAAGTGCCTGATAAGGGGTGAGACCTGATTCTACCAGAAAACGGAGTTCATGTTTCAGTGAAAAACCGGGGACACTGAAGACCTGTGGCGCATCTGAGCCCAGCAGTAGTCCTACACCCTGGCGCTGACTTTCATGGATAATTTTACGCCTTACCTCGTTGAACTTCCTGACAGAGGGGGGATGATACAGAGGGCTTTTCATGGTGTTTTCCTTGGCCCTGGCCCAACCGTCTACGGTCTGTTTGCTCATGTATTTCATTTCAGGGGCCGATACCATTTCCTGCACACTGTACCGGGGTGAAAGCCAGTGCTCAGCCAGGGTTTGGGTGGGCACAAACCAGACGTTGTTGTCACGCATTAGCTTTAGCACCTCGTCCAGTTTCGAGAGATCAGCATCGTGTCCTACATTGACACAAAACAGGCCTGTTTCCTGTTCGGTAAGCGTATCCAGTCCTGGCATCATATACTCTATCGCGCCGTCCAGGTGATCTACCGTGGTGTAGCCCGCCTCTGCAGAGCGTTTGATACCCACTCCGAAAGAGACATGACCGGCAAAAGGCATTTTTTCTTCTTTAGCTGTTTTGACGATGGCTTCAAAATTGGCCTTCGTCAATCCGGGATGCATTTTCATAAAATCATACCCGGCTTTTTTCTGACTTCTGACCCTTTCGGCGCCTTCTTCCGGGGTGCGGATGCTGCCACCGCTGAAGGAAGGTCCGGAGGTGTAAAGACGGGGGCCAGGGATTTCGCCCGATTCTATTTTATTTCTCAGTTCCAGGTGGAGCGGATGCCCCAGCATCCCCCTGATGGTCGTGACACCGTTGGCGGCAAAAAGCAGCAACACCTCTTTTGACGTCTGTATGTCGTCAGTGGGAGGGACATGGGCGTGCATTTCTGCCAGGCCAGGCATCAGGTATTTTCCTTTGGCATCTATGACGAGCGCTCCTTTACTGTAAGGTACTTTGGCACCTAAGGCACTCACCAGCCCGTTTTTGATGACAACGGTCTGGTTTTCCAGCACGGTTTCCGTAGTCATTGGAATGACGGAGACATTAATAAATACGATTTCTCTTTCCCGTGAATCTACGGTTTTCTGGGCTCTGGCCATAAAACACAAAGCCATCAAGGTGAATATCAGCCTGATTTTCATAAAGGTGAGATTTTGATGAGACTTAAGGTTGAAATGAAAGACGGTCAAAAAGTTAAGGATTTTTTCTCTTAAATCAAAGAAATCGCTTGGAAGGCGGAGGTATCTCTCAGTAGATAAATTTGAAAAAAGACCGGAGCCTGAATGACAGGTCCGGTCGGGGAGAGAAGCGACTAAAGAGAGAAGGTAATTCGGAAAGGCCTGATACTACCTTTGATGCCATCAGGAGCGGCTTCCAGGAGAATTTCATATTTCCCGGCGGGCAGGGTTCCTGGTTTAAGGGTATTTTTCTCCTGAAGGTCCGATAATACCGGGATGAAATCAAAGGTTTCGACAGGCATGAACATATCGCCCGGGAAAAATGGGAAAGCGGGTCTTCTGAGACTGCTGATGACCCTGCCGTCTTTCTTTACGGTAGTGATGAATACAAAACGGGCTTCTTCGCGAGAGTCCCCTGTTTTTTTCAGATCCGAACCTGAAAAGGTAAAAACAACGGGATATCTGTTTTTCCGGAATTCTGCATACAGGTCGGTGATTCTGTTGCTGTTAAGGCTGAGTGCTGCAGAAGATTGCCCTGACAAGGTAATAGTGCCATTTACTGACTGTGCAGCAGCGCTGTTAAAAAGTAAAAACAGGGCAGGGAAAATTAAATTTTTCATAAGAATTACAAGGGAAAAGATTATTTGAATATCTCTTTTTTACTTACACCGGTACTTTGAATGATCGGATAAGACAGGGTTCCCTTTCCGGATACAGGTTTCCAGGAAGATGGGTCTCCCGCTGATTCGGGTCGTCCGCCTTTCCCGTCTATGCTGAAAACAATTTCCTTTTCGGTGAGCTCAGAAAGGGTCAGCGAACCTTCATAAGGAGCTGGAAAGGCTTCCATACCGGTGTCAGTGGTTTTGATAAATACCAGACTACCCACCGGATGCTGCCCATCGTAACTATTGGAAGGGGAGAAAGTAGCGGTGAGGGGTAAAGAGAATGGCTCTTTAATCCGGCTGAGGCCTGCTGTAAACATTCTGCCGTCTTCAGCGGTGATCTGGAAAGAAATTCCCAGACCTTCTGCATTTCGGTAAAGTATCACCACGACATTCATCTGCTCATCACCGGTAAGCAGTTCTTCTCCATTGGCTGAATATCGAACAGAGGCGGAATTTTTGGAGAATGAATCCGCATCAGGAAGCTCTACCTTATGCCCGGTTTGTTGTTCGATGACTTTTTCTAAAGTCCCTGTGATGGCATCCTGAGCAGCATCACGGGCACTTCCGCAGCTCAGGCATACTACTGATCCTATAAGACAAATAAAATTAAGGTTCTTCATTTTGTTTGTCAGGGTTTTAAGAGAACATGATATTCTGTATCAGAAATTTCTTTTAATTGAAAATGTATCCGGCCACCTGAGGTATGTGTATCATCTTCAAGGAGCATCATGCCGGGTGGCAGTGCCGACGGAAAACGGACAGGTAAGCGGGCATCTCCGCTTCTCAGGTTGAAGCCATGCAGGGCCAGCGTATTGAGTTTTGTAGAAGCCAGATACAGGGTAGTCTGCTCAGTAGTACCTGAATAACTGATCTGCCAGGCCGTTCCTTCCAACACAGGCCATCCATACTTATTTTCACCAAATTTCTTACGATGTCCTTTGGCTTTTGCTGTCTCGGTAAACATCTGTTTTTGTTCTTCCGGGGTACGCAGTAAGGTGACAGAAAGCGTATCTCTGAGTAGCGTTCTCCGGCTGTTTTCATCCTGATAAGATGAAATAAAAATACCGGATGGAAGTCCGAGAATCCATTCTGCCATTTCATCAGTGGTGCCGTAGGATTCTCCGGTAAATAACCAGGCGCCGCTCAGGCTGTCATGATAAACCACCATTTCTCCCTCGTGACCCCATTCTCCAACAGGAATCAGTTCATTTTTGTATTTCCATATCCAGGCGGTTCTGAACAGGTATTCTTTCTGTTCTTCCGAAGGTTTTTCTTTGATTGTTTCCAAGGCAGATAGGTCGGAGGTCTGCTTTTTGTCAATAAATCCGGGATTGTTGCTCTCCGAAGAATGACAGGCTCCGCCCAGACTTGTAGCCAGCAGGCAAACCGCCAGTATTTCAGATATTTTTAAACCATTCTGCATAGTATTTACCTAAAAAGATGATTGGTTTTTCCTTACCGTTGATGGCGTTGATGAGTCCGCCAACCCACATGATAAAAATCAACATAAAGCCCAGTAAAAAGATCAGCTGTCCCAGTAAAGGAATGATATTGATAAAAGAGAATGCCAGGGAGGTCAGCAGTAGCCCCATGCTCTGGCGGATATGAAATGAGGCAAAAGGATATTTCTTTTCTGAGTTCATCACCAGGGCTGCAACAAGCCCTATAAGCGTGATGTAAGCAATGATGGCGATATTTATTCCTCTTTCAGAAGATTGTCCGTTGATCTGATCGGTAGTTTCCATGGTTATTTACATTTATTAAGGATTTCTCTGGCAATGATCAGTGCTTTTTCTTTTTCTTTTGCTTCGTCGCCGATGTCGACTCTGACACAGAACTGAACGCCGTTGCTCAGTACATATAATTTACTTTCGAAGGAGTTCCAGCTTGCGGCATCACCAATGCCTGTCACATCAGAATAAGCTTTGGCGGCTTTGGTAAACAGTCCCTCCATTTTTTCAGAGGCGGCTCCAACCGTTTTTTTGTCGACTCCCATTTTGTCGAGTTTATTCTGGGCTTGTCTGGCTTCTTCGTTTTGTACCTTACCCTCCCTTACATCTTTTGTTACCTGCTTCATCTGGTTGATTTCTTCGTCGGTTGGCGGGCGGTAGGATTTCCTGAACTGTGTCATAGAAATGGCTTTAAGATTTTCCAGTACGACCACATCCGGCATTTCGGTTTTAAGAGGTTTTCCACCCAGTATACTGATTTCTCCGATCCTCCCGTTTTTCCAGGAGTAGCTTAGGCTGTGATAATCCGTGTTTTTCATTACTTTGGAATATTGTGTTTTTGCTTTTTCAGGTGAAAACCCAATAAGTTTTCCGGCCAGTTCGAGCGTAAGCAGCTCGTCCATTTTACCAGCATACGACAAAAGGCATTTGTTGCCTCCGGAGGCGTCCGGGTCTGCGCCTCTGCGTTTGTTAACTTCCGAGATTACATCGTCAAGGTTTACTTCCTCGTTTTCTTTTGTTTGCTGCGCTTTGCTGCATGAAGCAAGCGTCATGGCACATGAGAGGAAGATCAGGGAGAGCTTAAATCGTTGTTTCATGTTTACAGTGTTTATTAAGGTTTTTTATCCTGTTTTTTGGGTTCGTGATCGGGCAATAGTTCTACCTTGGCTTTGGGCTTGTCTTCCGGTAGGTAGTCTACCTTGGCTTTGGGTTTGTCATCGGGCAGATAGTCTACTTTGGCTTTAGGTTTGTCGTCTGGCAGATAATCTACTTTAGGCTTCCTTCGCGCCGTACACTGATAGGTGATGGGTATCCTGTAAGTACAATCTTTTTCTCCCGGAATCGGGACCCGGACCCGTACATTCATTACCGCTTCAATTCTTTCATCATTGATGACTTTGACGTTATAGATCATTTTCATGAAGTCTTTGCCGGCCGAGACTCCAAAATCAAGGATCGCAGTATATTGGTTGAGGTCATTTCCAAGCCATTTGACATTCGGGTTGTCCAGCAGTTGCCTGGGGTTAAAAGGCTTCCTGAACGCTATGGCACCGCTTTGTGAATAGCCCTTCAGTGACTTCTGAATCATAGGCAGGGCATCTACAATACAGGCTGATCCTTCTGCATCATTTACCTGGATCGTCCATTTCCCGTCCGCAGGCTGTATGCCCGGTGCAAACAGGTAGATCTGGGTAAAACCATCTCCTCCATAAAACTGATCAAGTTGGGTGCGGTTTTTTTCACTTTCCATATAAAAAGAAGTCTTCCCGTTTACCCGGGCACTTACCAGGATGGAGCCTGGCGGGGCATTCTGCACCATGTTACCTGTGCCGAGTACCAGATCGGCTTCTGAAGGAGTGGTGTTGGTGAGCTGGAAATGGCAACCCTGACCCATCTGGCAGTTTGCCATCAGTACTTTTTCCTGTCCGGAGGCTTGCAGGCAGATGAATAGTATTGGAAAGAGGAGCTTTGCAAAGGGTATCTTCTTTCTCATGGTTCTGAATTTTTTAAGATGACGGAGGCGAGTTTCATCGCATTTTTTCTGTTAATCTCCATATCACCGGTATTAGAAAACACAGTGAATGCCGTACCCTTGCTGAATACATGCAGCGCATTGGCCGGTGTTTCCCAGACCATCAGCTCTCCCGGGCCCTCCAGTTTTTGAAATCTGGTCTTTTTGGCCTGAGAAGCGATTTCGCGCATTTCCCAGATGGCCATATCAGGAGCAATGGTGGTGTCTTTGGCCATGATAGTCAGCTGTTCCCTGATTTCAGCTCCTGATTTCTGACGGTACTTTTCCTCAAACATCTCTTTTGTAGAGGCATAGATTTGCCCAAAGCCCAGTATGCTGGTCAGTGGCAGGCTTATCTTTCCGTCTGAAGTCTGGATTGTGGTGGTCTGACCATTGCTCCAGCCCGATACATAGGTGTGCAGAGCCGGATTTTCGTCTGTCCGGTCATAGTGCAACGACAGGGCTGATTCTTTTTCTCCGGCCAGTCCGGCTATCGTTTTTATCGGCACCAGCTGGTCCAGGCGGTTTTGAAAATCCATCAGATTCTCTTTGAGGGGAACCTCTGAGCCGGTTTCTCCGCTGCGGGCCTGACAGCCGATACAGAGTAAGCTTAAGAAAATAATGGGACGGATGATGATCATATTTTTTCGACGATAAATGTGAATGAGCGGCTACGGGTTCCGAACGTAAGCGGTTTGCCCGGGATGATTTTCTTTAGTTCAACAGGAGAGCTGGAATAACCGAAATCCGTATTCGCTTTGAAGGTGATACGCTCTTTCAGGTGGGAGAAAACCTTTATTTCGATGCTGATTTCTCTGTTGTTCAGTTCTGCCTCTGAAATCAGGAAGTCGCGGTAGTATTCCGGATTGTCAGGGAAAGTGGTATGCTCACGGGAAAAGGCGTGGTCTTCTGTCGTGTTGAAGATGTAGGGCTGCTTATTGCCTATGCTTTTGATCTCTTCTGATTTACCCGCGCTCTGACGATAAACCTGGAAACCGAAAAAACCATATATGTCCCTGGAGTCACTAAGTTTCATAAGCCTTATCCTGTACTTTTGCAGAGATTGGTTCTGTGCCGTGCCGGTGCCCTGAGTAAGACCCGAAGCATTAGACCTGACGGACTTGCTCCCTTCCCAGCGGCCTTCGTTCATCTGGCTGTTCCAACCCCATCGACCGGCGAAAGTATGCCCTTCAAAACGGAACTCAAGATACCCTGTGCGTCCGTCATTGGTGAAAGTGCCTTTTAACAGTCCAGTGGCCGGATGGTATGTCGTTTCTATACGATCTTTTTCCCGGTACTTTCCCGTTACCTGATTCCCTTTCTGATACAGAATAATATCGCCAAAGTTTGTCTGCCATTTACCGCTCCATACAGCAGTACTGATCTGTCCGAGTGCCTGGCTGCCGGTCTTTTCTCCATACCAGTGAAAGCCTTCATCCAGGGTAGCTGCATTATCGGATTCGCCGGGTCCATAGGTTCCTGTAAAACTTTTCAGTCGGGTAAAATCGCCTTGCTCATGACTGATAAACAGAAATTTGCCAGCTTCAGCGCCGTTGTGATAATAGCCTGAAAGCGCCTTTTTGTCCACTATGAAATGACCGTAAATGGTGCCTTTGTCGCCGTAGTCGCCATAGACAATCCCTCCTCCGGGATATTCCGGGCCGGTTTCGGTAATCAGTGTTAATGTGCCAAAGCGGGTCTTATAGGTGTCAGTCTGGGCACTTGCAACACCAAAGGCACCGAAAAAAGCCAGTAAACCGGCCAGAAAGCTTAATCGGGTCATCTATTGAGTGGGTTTATTTGATCTCGGTAAACTCTACTCTGCGGTTCTGGGCTTTCCCGGTAAGCGTGGTATTTGAGGCCACAGGCATGGTTTCCCCTTTACCGTCAGTGGTGAGTTTTTTCGCCTCTATTCCAAACTCTGTCACAAGGGTATGTTTTACAGACGCCGCTCTTTTGACAGAAAGGCTGAGGTTGGTTGCATCATTCCCGTCACTGTCGGTATGCCCTACGATCTGTATCTTTCCTTCCAGGCTTTGAATGGCCTCAGCTATTTCTTTGAGGGTCGCCCAGGATTCCGGCTTGATGCGGGCTGAGTTTACATCAAAGTAAATGGAAGTGGAGACGAATTTTTTGGCTGTTTTGATTTCATTTTTGATGGCCGGGGCTGTATTGCTGTTTCCTGTGCCGATCCGGATATTGGTAATGTAGAGTCCTTCACCCCACATATTGGTGGAAAACAACAGGCCATAATCCTGTTTCTTAGGGAGTCCTTCCGGAAGGTCAATATATTTGTTTTCATCAATGTACAGCTTGATGGCTTTGCCTTTCCTGGAAATAGAAATATGGGCTACTTCATTGCTTTTCCATATTTTCTTGAGTATGTCGGAAAACAGAACCCTTTCTTCCTGTGTTTCATTTCCGTCGTACTCCTTCATTGTATGCAGATAAGTGATGCTTTCCGGTTCGCCTACAGGATGAATGTCCAGTCTTATTTCCGGGGAGGGGTTGAAATGAATATCGTATTCATCCCTTTTCTGTTTTCTTGAAACAAAGGTTGCTACCAGCCCGCCCATCATTTCAGACATGGTAGATTCGTCATAGTACATGTCAAATTCCATGGTAAACTCTTCAGGCAGGTCGTTAAAGGAATTAGGGAAAAATACACCCCGCTTTGGTGCCTTAAACCATCTGCCCGGTTTTCCGTTAATCGTAGTAAGGGCATAACTGTCCGTTTCGCCTTTGTCCCACTCAATGACGGTCCAGTTACCCGCGCCCTGTCCGGTTCTGGTATTGACGAAATCCTCAAAGAAGAGGGTCTTTTCCCCCGGGACAAAGTCAAAATCACGGAATTTTTTAAAGTCTGTTTTATCTTCAGGAGCCATCTCCACACCACTTTTTTTGTCATCTCCGACCTTGCTGTCGCCTTTTTCCGCTGCTTCTGAAGATTTAGAATCTTTGGTGTCCTTTTTCTGTGCAGATTCTTTAGGGGCCTTCTCTTTTTTCTTGAAGATGCTTCCTATGCCTTCCTCTATTTTGTCAAGGCCTTTGTCAATCGTTCTGTCAACACCACTGTTGACCCGGTCGTTTGTTTTTCTTTTGGCAGTTTCTTTGGGATTGATGATCTGGGCGGAGGTCTGAAAGCCCAGGATAATCAATACTGTACAGATCAGATATTTCATTTTTTCGGCTGTTTTTACAGTTAGTGCAGCCATTGGTAAAAAAGTAAACGCCTGAGAAAGTTTTTTTTCATATGTTTACTTTTCGGGCAGATAACCTACTAATTGATTAAGCGTGTCGGAGATTGATAAACTCAGAAACAGAGACAGGGCTTTCCTGGAGAAACTGTACCATGATTACCGAAAGGGCTTCGTTTTGTTTGCCTCCAGATATCCTCTGGACCAGGAGGAGGTGCTGGATATTTATCAGGATGCCTTTGTCGCGCTCATCGAGAATGCCGGAAAAGGTTTGCTGGATCATATCAGATCTGATCTGAAGACTTATTTGTTTTCCATTGGTAAGTTTATGATTTTCAAAAGACTGAAGCAGCTGGATGCTGCCAGAGACCTGGCCGGTGATCCGGATTTTATAGCTTCCAGGATGGAAACAGAACCCCCGGGCGAGCAGGTACTGCGCCTGACCGCCGCTCTGAATCAGCTCGGGACACAATGCTATAAAATCCTGATGCTCTTCTACTATGAAGGTAAAAAGTATGATGAATTGCTGGGGCTGACAGGCTATGAATCCAGAGATGTATTGAAAAGTCAAAAGTCGAGGTGTATAAAGAAATTAAAGGAAATAATGTCAAAGAATGATGGAAGAGCTGATTGACCGGTATTTTGGAAGGGCGCTCAGCGATGATGAGCAGCAGCAACTCGGCCTTCTGCTTGAGAAGGATGAAGCCTTCAGAAAAGAGTGGGAGTTCCGGCTGCAGTTGCAGGCTGCCATTCAGCATAAAGAGAGGACAGCCTTGAAAGACATGGTGGCCGGTTTTGAGCAAAGCCGGAGGAAGCCTTACCATAAAATAGCGTTTGCTGCTGCCTCTTTGATCATCGTTGCGGGTTTCGTGGCATGGCTGCTGCTCTCCGGCCGTCCTGACGGGGAAAAACTATACCTGGCATACTTTGAGCCTTTTCCTAATACTGTAATGCCATCAGTAAGGGGAAGTAACGGTGTTTCGCCTGCCTATGAGGCTTTCCGAATGTATGAGGCAGGCAATTATCCCATAGCAGCGACATTATTTGCCAATATACGACTCAAGGAAAGCAGCGACTATGCTGTATTTTATGAAGGCATAAGTTATATGGCTTCCGGCGAAGACGATAAAGCCGTGGCTCTTTTTGAATTACACACACTGAAAGACGGAAAAACACCTTTTGAATCTTACAGGAAGTGGTATCTGGCATTGATTTACCTGCGCCAGGGCCGGGAAGAGAAGGCACTGTCTTTATTGAAAACTTTGGATACCCCCGGCGGTCCGGTGCAAAAAACAGCCGCTGAACTTCTCAGGAAGCTGGAATAGACTTTCTTTTTTTCAGGAAAATAAACCAGGCAGCAAGGAAAAGGATGGCCAAAAGGGGAATCAGATACCACCACCCGAATGCATGAATGCCAATCGGAGAGGTATCCCCGCTGATCACAAATCCTGCCCAGTAAAATGGGTGACTGTAAACAGAATTCTTTAAAATAAATGACTCCTTTGCCCTGGAAAGTGCCTCATCTTTGGTATAACCTTCCTTCAGATACTGATAAAAGAAATCCATCAGCTGAGACGTTTCTTTGTCCGGGATCTTCCACAGGCTGTGTACATATGTTTTGACTCCGGCATAGTTCAATGCCTTTGAGATGCTCATCAGACCTTCCCCGTTTTGATAGGTGCCTACGCCCGTGTTACAGGCACTCAGGACCACCATTTCAGAAGGAAAATTAAGGGTATACAGTTCATGGAAAAATAATTTCTGATAATCATGAAAGATGAGAGCCGATTGTTCATAGTCTGTTGAGTCCATCTCTGCATGCATGGCTAGGTGATGAATTTTTGAACTCCCCAGGGTACTGATGAAATTGGCTTTGCCAGCTTGTTTGCCTGTAAACATCCTGCTTTTTGCCACGGTTTCCTGAATATTTTTCAGTTCAGCGGCCGAGAATTCAAGCCGGCTAAGTCCTTGCCTCTGTGCTCCGGGTGTTTCGTGGTAGTCCGGTGCAAAACCGGTGAGATTAAAATCATACTTTCTTGTACCCGAAGGAACACCGCCCAGGAGTTTCAGGTCATAGCTGTAAGAGACAGAAGGAAGTTTGTTGTTTTCTGCCCAGAACAGTGTTTCGAAAGGCAGATAGCTCAGGAAGTTTTCCGGAATAATAACCAGGGATTGTTTTCCGGTGAGGCCTGCGGGAGCGATCAGTTGTCTGTAAAGCATTCTGGCATAAGTGCCGTATTGAAAATCAATACTTTTAAGGCTGGAGGTGAGCAGCTGGCTGGTTTGTCTGATCATATTCACTGAACCCAATCTGAAAAGTGATATGTTACCGGGGGTTATTCTGTGAAGGAAAACCGTGCTGTCGGTAACAGAGTATTTCAGGACAACGGTTTCCGGACCGAGCTTCCTCTGGATTTCTTTCAGTCCGGGATTCGTCTGTTCAAATCTGGAATAAGCCGGGTTTTGCCGCAGGATGTCCTGCTCGGCTTTTTCAAGTTCTTTTTTAAGCTGCTTCAGTTTGGTATCTCCATGCGACGGATTGGTTTTCAAAAGATTGTATTCCATCTGCAGCCGGTTACGTGCGTCGATCTGCTCTCTGGGGAGATTGATATTCTCCATGTACTTTGAGAGGAAACGTCTCCATAAATGCCTGGAACTGATGCTTTCGACCAGTTCGATGTCTTCTTTTATTTCCTCTTCACCCAGATGTTTGAAGCCATAGTAGAGCCCTTCACGAATGTCATCCAGATAGGTACCAAGCTGATCATTGTAAAGCCCGCTCTGATAATACCGTTTAAAGATCTCTCCTGCAAGTCTGTAAAAATTTCTGGAGATCCGGTAATCTTCTTCGTGATTTCCGTGGTTCTGAAAGCGAAGCCTGTAAACATGTCCTGAATGGATCAGTACATTGATAAACAAGCCGTTGTTGACCCCGGGGAAATGGGCAGCACGCAGGCTGATCAGTTTGATACGGCCTTTGTTAAGACTCAGCAACCGGAGATACAGATCATTGATGGTTTGCGCAGCGGCATTATGTCTGCCAAGATAGGCCAGAAGCTCTGCTTTTAGCACCATCAGTGTATTATAACTCAGGGCTCTTTTTTCAAAAGCGAAGGAATTGAGACTTTTGTCAGTTTCTTCCAGTGCTTTTTGATAATGTTTCTGGTCGTAATAGTTCAGCGCAAGAGCCGCATGCATTTTCATTCTGAAGAAATCGTTTGACGGCTCTTTTTTCATTTTAAGTGCATAGAATACCGACTCCCTGTAAAAGCCGTTCTTTCGCAAGCCATACTGGCCGCTGTCATAAGCGGATTTAAGGTGCCCGAGGTTTTCTTCTTTCCAGGAAGACGGGGCAGTACTGAAAAGTCTTTCCATTCTGCCAATATTGGACTCAATACGTTCTTTGTCGAAAATGAATGAATAATACCTGCAGTTGCTCAAGAAGTAAAGGCTGATGGAACTGAGTCGTTTTGTATAAGGGTATGTACGGTATAATATACCGGATTTTTCGGAAATAAAGCCCTCCATGTAGGTTTCATATTGCTGTTGTGCTTCCATTGCCTTCTTTTTGTCTCCATATTCACTGTAAGAAAAAATCAGGTTGTTAAAAATAGAAGAAATTTCCCTGAAATCGCCGGGATAATACCGGGTAATGATATCAAGTGCTTCTTCATAATTTTTAATCATCTTGTTATGGATGCCGGCTTCATCATAGGCAATGCCCAGATCATTGAGAACAATGGCTCTGATAAAATGATGTTCCATCCTGTTTTTAAGAAGGATTTTGCCGGCCTTTTCCAATGCCTCAATGCTTGCAGGCCACATGCCTTCTTCCATATAAATGTGACCGGTGGCCAGTTCGGTAAGCGCCTGCTCCACCTGGTCCCGGGGAGGGATTAAGCGCTTCAGAAGCTGGTGCGACTCTTCATATTTCTGCTGGTGATTAAGAAGGCGGATCAGTGTTCTTGCTGTCCAGATGTCTGCTTTCTTCTGTAAATGCCCGATTTCCTTCAATAACTCAGCACTGTTGTCGAAATCCGACTCATTCATCATAAGGTTGGCTTTTGCCAGCAGGTAACTGACTCTCGCAAGGGTATCTCCGGGTTTTAGCATGGCTTTACGAAGCAGGATCTCTTCTTCGGTATAACCTGCCAGCCGGAGACTGTCTGCTTTTTTCAGGAGAGCAGACTGGCCAGAAGTGCCTGGAATACTAAAGTATGTTGCCAGGAGAAAGACAATTCTTAGAAGCATTGAGGTTGATCCGGCGATGAATATTAAGGGATTCTATGGCAATTTAAAGTATTCTCTTACATCTTGCAACCCGGGCCGGGTATGAATGCAAAAAACGGGCGCCTTTCCAGGGCGCCCGTCGGGTCGAATGCGGTTGGTTTTATTTTTTCTGCCTTGAAAGGAAAGTGATCAGTGAGGCAAATTCTTCATACGACATGGAGTTGGCCAGTCCCGGAGGCATCATCGAGGTTTCCAGTTCTTTCCTGGAAAGGATGTCTGACACTTTGATGTTATACACCTGGCCCGCGATGTCGCGAAGCACAATTCTCGTTGGAGATTCTTCTGTCACAAAGCCCATGTAACTCTTGTCTCCTTTGGCTTCAATCATAACAGAAGCAAAGCCCTGAGAAATAGAAGCGTTGGGTTTGAGAATGGATTCTGCAATCTGCTCACGTGTCATGATTGAGCCGATCTGTCCCATGAAAGGGCCCTTCATCGGTTCGGAAGTCGACAGACTGTGGCAGGCATTGCATCCCTGGCGGGTGAAAAGGGTTTTGCCAAGCGCTGGATTTCCCTGGATTTTGGCCATGGCCAGCATGACGTCTTCAATGGAAGATTCGCCCACCTGTCCCTTTTTGTTTTTGATTTTTTCAAGGTCTATTTTTGTTTCCTCTTTGGCTGCCACGGCATTATCTGCAACACCAAATTCGTCAATCCCCATGCGGTTCTTCTCGTTCAGGTCAGTGAAAAACGGTTTGTCGGATGACTTTTTCCACTCCTGAATCAGGAAGGTCTTGATCGCCGGAGAAGATTCCCAGACCATATCCTTGTAATAAGGGCCGTGGGTGTCGGGACGGGTGCTCCACCACCAGGAGCTGTCATACGGCGCTTCTTTTTTATACAGCCTTGACAGGGTAGAAAGGATCTCTTTCCGGAGTTTGGCGTCTTTGCTGATCTTATAGGCTGCTATCAGGCCGCTGACAGCCTTCGGGCTGTGCATATACCTGAGCGACCACAGCGCCAGGGTGGAGTTCGAAGATCCCAGGGACTGAACGGCCGCGTCCACCGCATTCAGACTCACCAGAGAGCGAACCGCCAGGTGAGGAAGAATAATGGCTGAATTAGGTGTGGCGTGCGGGCCTTCTGTACCTTTGGCCGGTGCCACAAAAGAAGCCGGTACTTTGGTGGTAAGCAGCAACTTTGCTGCCTCCGGGCGTCCGAGACGTCCCAGCCCGATAATGGCCGCGGCCTGCACTCTTGGAGAAGGGTCTTTCAGGGCTTTAACAAACACATCCAGAGGAACGTTGGCGACCAGCGCTTTGCGGTCAGACAACGCCTTGAGGGCAAATTCCCTCATGCTGTCTTCTGTGGTCAGTTTTACCAGGTTAGAGATACCGGAGGCCCCCGCAGCCTGGGCATAGGTAAACATCCCCGCTACGCGGATGTCTGTGGACAGGGATTGATCGGCAGCCACAGCCCATGAAGCAGCAGCGGCTTCGGGTCGTGTCAGTAGCTCCTGCTGGGCCGCCAGACGCGCGGTGGCACTTTTGGTTTTCAGAATACCGGTGAGTGCCTCAGCAGACAGCTTGCTCACTTCCGGAAATGCCTTATAGTTCCAGCCCTGCGGAACGACCCTTACGACAAAACCTTTGCCGGGGTTGCCGGAATATCCGGCGCCATCCCAGGCCGCGAGAAACATCCTGCCGGAAGCATCCACATCCACATCGGTGATCTGAGGAACCTTGATAAACTCTTCTTCAGTTTGGGTAAAAGTAGGGCCGTCTGATTTTACTCTGTGAATGAACAGATAGTTACGACCCCAGTCGGCCATCATAGGCACATGGTTATATTTTGCAGGCCAGGTTTCTTCATCCATAAACAATGAGCCTGTTCCTGATCCTCCGCCCAGGTCAACCAGGGCAGGAATGATCTCTTCAGTGAAATTTTTGAAAAGAACAGGATAGCCGTATTCCCCGGATTGTATCTGGTGGCTGAAACGAATGTTCCATCCGCCGCCGTCATTAGTGTTGTCGCGGGTGAAGACGTTCATATAGGGATCTATAGCGGTATCATAGATGTTCCTGAGTCCGTGGGTAAACACTTCCATTTCAGTGCCGTCAGGGCGTACCCTCACGATCCCGCCACCCAGCTGGGTCAGTTTTTTACCTGAGCGGTCTACGGCATCAGTAAAACCGAAATCACCTACGGCAATATAAATCCAGCCGTCAATTCCCATCCTGATCCCGTTGGTGGAGTGGTCAGTACCCCTGCTTTGAAGGAATTTCGGAGAGCAGATGTTTTCTATCAGCGGCTTCGAAGGCCCGTCCGCTACTCCGTCATGGTTTTTGTCTTCAAAATAAACCAGGTCCATTCCGGCGGCTTTACCGGTTTCTTTGCTGAAAACCGTGTGCAGTACATACAGCCTGTCGCCCATGCTGATGATGCCTCTGGGGTTGTCAACATTCGCAAAAACAGTGTTTTTGTCCGGCTGTCCGTCATTATCGGTATCTACCAGTTTGACAATACGGCCCTTACCGGGATCTTTCCCAAGAGATCCGATCATGTCTACGCCTACAAAAACCTCTCCTGAGGGAGAAACTGCCAGACAGGCAGGACTGGGCACCAGAGATGAACCTGCAAAAAAAGCGGGTAGTAAATCAGGTGGGCAACTGAAAGATTTGGGGAGAGAATCCGTACCGGCAATCACAGGTGCCTGTCCGGCCGGCTTATCTGTAGAAAACCTGAAGATGTTGTTCCAGAACAACACCAGCAGGGCGACTCCCGTACTTAAAACAACTTTTAGCATATGAATGGTGTATTATAAATGATATTGCCGGCAAATCTAAATATTTTAGGACAGAGTTAGGGAATCATTTTTGGTCCGGATATGTCCGATTTTTACTCCTTTTTGTCAAAATTGCCTCATGAGTCGCTGAATGAGGAATGGCAAACGATTGCGCAAACCGGAAACAGGATGGTTTTCAGGGCTTTGCATCTGTGGATGGAGACTTGATCTGTTTCTGAAAAGTGCCGGCTTTTCTTCCGAAAGGATGATTTTATGAGAGGAGGATTCCGAGGGCTTCAATGGCTGATCGCTTAACGGTAAATAATAAGACCCAGGAAATTGCCGGACATGATTATGATGTTATTTTAGTGGGTAAATAGAAAGTAACAGACAGACATGAAATGGGTTACCCGAAGTAAACCTAAAATTGACAGGCTGGCCTGTCCATGGCTTATCCGGAAGTTTGTGGATCCCGGAGCCGAAATTATGTTTGTTCCCTTCAGCGAAGTAATGCTGGTGGCAGAACAGCAGGAGGCTGTTCCCTTTGATATCCCCGGGGTAGAGTACACCCACTATGGAAAAGATTGTACTTTTGATTACATTATTCATAAGCATAATATCACAGATGAGGCGGTAAAAAGGATGGCGCCCATCGTTCGTGGTGCCGATACCGACCGGCATGATCTGGCACCTGAAGCAGCCGGACTTTGGGCAATTTCTGCGGGTCTGGCGGATAACATCACGGATGACCATCATTTGCTGGAAGCCGGAATGCTTCTTTATGACGCGCTGTACAGTTGGGCCTCCAGGCTTTATGGTCAGAAACACCTGCAAAGCTCACCGTTTGAGCGGATGTTGATTGAAGTGTATCACAAGTTGTCTGAAAATGAAAAACCAGGTAAAAAGACCCCGGCATGGGTAAAAGACCTGAAGGCATTGATACAGGATCAGATAGATGCTGATATGGTGGTAGGGCTCAGAGAGATATCCGGTGAACTCAATCTCAATCCTTCTTATCTTTCAAGAGAATTCTCAAGGCATTTTGACAATCTCACTTTTGGGGAATATATGCGGAAAATAAGGATAGAAAAAGCTGTCAGACTGATGGAAAACTCTGACTATTCCCTGACGGAGATCGCTTATCTTACAGGGTTTTCCGACCAGAGCCACTTTAACAGGATATTCAAAAAACATACGGGCAAGACCCCCTCTGTGATGAGAAAAGAACTTAAAAAGTAAAAAATATTCAAAAGGTAATCAGCGTACAATCCGGGCTGAAGAGGCAACTATATTTTGCGGTATAGTAACATACCATTATGAAAAGACTCTTTCTGATTCCCGGTTTTCTTTTGTTGAGTGTGCCTTCCCTATGCCAGCAGACGGTTCAATATCCCAGGGTTACCGGGTATGCCGGGATTGTTCATTCGGTTGTTACGATGGACAGACAGGCCGTCAGCTTTAATTTTTCTTCTCATTATTCGGTAGGGATGCCTGTAGGGCTTAATCTCTGGAAAACCCCTAAAACCGGGTTCTCATTTGAACTGGTTCCTATGCTCAGGGCTGAAAACGGCATAACGAAAACGTCCGGTTTACTGATACATCCCGGAATTTTACTGAACATGGGCCATGGCTTTACGTTTGCAGGAAGGGCTGCTTTTGAAACATCAGGCCGTTTCGGATTTACACCGGTTTTGAATAAAACAGTAAAGAAGAATAAATCCGGTAGTTTTTTTGTAGCGGTTCCTTTGCCTGTAAGGTTTGGGAATGACAGGAGTGTATCCTTTACCGCGGGTTTCCAGTTTGGGATTGCCTTCTGATTGTTTTGCTTCCGGTTTTGTTTTCAGATTTTTTTTGTAGATTTGATTTTTTCACCGTCATATGGTTGAATCAAAGTTTCTTCGTGCACTGTACCTCAATCAGAAACTGAGACTGGGGCTGACACTGGCACTCATCTATGTGCCGGCCAGAATTTATATCAATGTCAGTAATTATCAATGGCCTGTGGTACAGAAAAAACTGCCGCTCTGGTTTATGGAGCTGGTGGTATCTATGCTTTTTTTTACCTTGTGGATTTATGTTATTGAATGGATACACCGCAAACTGACCATTGATGAGCGTTTCTTTGAGTTAAAAGTGATCAATCAGCTTGTGGCCTTAATTGCGGCCGTCGGACTGGCCACGGTTTTCAATTCATTTTTTCATATTTTCTGGGGCTGGATGGAATCCCTGGCCTATCCTGAACTCGTAAAACCCAGAGTATTGGGGAAGATAGATTTTGTAAAAAGAAAATCGAATAACGGTATTACGGTACTGGCGCTTATGGCGGCCTACTACCTTGAAATAAAAAACCTTGTTCAGGAACGGCTCAAGGAAATGAACCTTAATGCGGAAAGGCTGGAAAAGGAGAACATAAGAGCACACCTTCAGGCGCTTAAGAGCCAGATAAGCCCTCACTTTTTATTCAATAATCTCAGTGTGTTATCTTCGCTGATTGAAACAGACCAGGAAAAATCCCTGGAATTTCTCAGGCGTCTGTCAGCGGTTTATCGCTATATACTGGAACAGTCGGATAATGAGCAGATAAAGCTTTCCACAGAACTGAACTTTCTGGATACTTATATGTATCTGCTGAACACCCGGTTTGAGAATAAGATACAGTTGCAGGTGTCCCTCGAGCAGTCACACAAAGACCAGTTTTATATTGTTCCTCTTACCTTACAGATTCTGGTAGAGAATGCCGTAAAGCATAACCGGATGTCCGTTGAAAGCCCGCTCATTATCCGGATCTTTATGGAGGGGGGCGGCCTTGTGGTAAGCAACCCTCTTCAGAAAAGAAATCCCGAAGCCTCCTCCACCGGTCTGGGACTGAACAATATCATTAACCGCTACAGACTGTTGATCGATAAGCTGGTGAGGGTTCATCAGGACCAGCATTTTTTCAGAGTCGAAATTCCGCTGATTTATGAAGGTACTCATCATTGAAGACGAGTTGCTGAGTGCCAGGCGTTTGCAGAGTCTTCTCCTGGCGTATGATCCGGACATCGAGGTGGTCGGTATACTGGCATCGGTTAAAGAGAGTGTCCGGTTTCTGAACCATACTGAAAACACAAGGCCTGATTTGATTTTTTTGGACATACACCTGGAAGATGACCTGGGCTTTAAGATCATTGAACAGCAGAATCTTTTTATACCTGTCATCTTTACCACCGCTTTTAATGAATATATGCTAAGGGCTTTCAAGACGAACAGCGTGGATTATCTTCTGAAGCCGATAGATAAGGATGAACTGAAAGACTCTCTCAACAAATTTAAAAGATTACAGAGCGAAAAAAAAGACAATGCGGCAGAAGACCATCTGAAGGAGGTTGTCACCCGGTTTTCAGAAAAGGAGTCATACCGGGATCGTTTTCTTATTTCTGCAGGAAACAGGCTTTTCAGTGTCAGGACTGTGGAGATCGCTTATTTTGTAATAGAACAGAAAGCCACCTTCTTCAAGACCTTCGATGGCCGTTACTTTGCCCTCGATTACAGTCTGGACCGCCTCTCGCTGATGCTCGACCCCAATCAGTTTTTCAGGGTCAACAGGTCTATGCTGGTAGCGCATGAGTCCATTGAATCGATCATGGCCATGGCCCCGGCCAAACTCAAACTTGAACTGACTCCTCCGGCCAGAGAAGAAGTCTTCGTAAGTATTGACCGGATGACAGAGTTTAAAAACTGGCTGGGTAAATAAATGCCTTGAATTTCAACTTCTTTTTATCGTCATTCGGCAACCATATTCCGCCATTGGGCCACTTTTATTTTTTTTACCCGATCCCGTGATTAATTTTTGTGTTGTACAGAAAACAGGCCTGTAGGTAAAGAGCACGTGTGTTTTCTGTCAGCTGAGATCAGAATTTGCAGTCCGGAGGTGGGGATGGAGAATCTTTGTGAGAAATGAAGGTTCAGCGGATGAGGCTTTTTAGCCCGCAGAATTAAAGGGTTGTATGCACCGGAGCAAAGCTGGTCAGCTTCAAAAGCAGGTTTCTCATACCAAAAATATAAGAACTTTTTGACTCTTTAGTAGAGCGTTAAAAGGTTAAGAGATACACACCCCCGGGTTTCCCGGGGGAAAGTGTTTCGCAACTCAAAAAGTAGGGTCTTCATTTATTCAACCTTTAACATCCGATCTTTGACAATAACTCTCTGTGGGTTTGAAGAGTTGGATAGCAGACACTCCCCTGATTTTCAGGTGGAGTGTTTTTTGATCTGTTGAATTCTGTGATGCAGTCGGGAGTCCTATTTTATACATTTGCGCAAATTTGCACAAATGTTTGCTCAGTAACGAAACAACCCCTTTGATGGTGTTGCATCCGATTGCATTGAGGTTAAAGCCTTGTCTCACAGGAAAAAATGTTTTTCGACCTTCTTGGTTTTGTTACATTTGTTCAATCATTTATTCAACCTCAGTTTGGGGTAAACCAAGGATGTGATTATCTTCGTAATCACACAGGCACTCACAGGAAATTCCCTGTGAGTGTTTTTGTTTTATTTACAGGCAAGAAAACAATCTGAAAAGACTCTTCTGCAGGTTCCGGCCTGATGGAAGTAAAATAGCTGTCGTCTGGTACAGTCTTCTGCATTCCATCTGATGATTGGTTTATAGGGTATAATGTATGGGGAATTGGAGTATTGCTTCTTTCTGATTTTGACGTCTTCCCGAAAGTGCCTGCATACTGCTCGTTTTCATGAAACGAAACTTGTCGAACTTCAATATACGTTTAACGGCGGTTTGTCTTTTGGAACATGTATTTTCAAAAAACGTATATTTTCCGGAAAAAAAACTTACTCATGTATATTTTTAAATTCCTTATAATTAGTTGTTTATATTTTTCTTCTGCTTTTTCTGCGAAATTTTTTCAAAAAAAACAGAGCCAGACCCAACCAATCTGCTTTAAATTTCGTATGTTAGTTGAATCGCTAAAGTGTGCGGGTTTACGGGATGACACAACTCCGGTACTCCCAGCTGGTTATCAAACAAAATAAATCTGTAATTATGGAGACAGAAAAATGGTATGATCTGGTAATTGAAGTAGACGGAGTACCGAATCCACCCAGGTATTCCATTTCTAACTACGGAAGGATCAAGAGTCATCAGAAGCCGGCTTCTGGTGGATTTATCAAGGGTTCAGTAATACAGGGGTACAAATCACTGAACATTCGTCTGCCCCAGGGGAGGTCTTTGAATCGTTACATTCACAAGGTAGTGGCCGAAGCTTTTGTAGAGAAACCCTCGGAAAAGCACGAGTTCGTAATCCACCTCGATTACGACAAGCACAACAATCACTATCAGAATCTGAGATGGGCTACCCGGAGTGAGGTGTCTGAACATAACCGTTCCAACCCTAATGTCATCAACAAGGTGGTTCGGCGGGGCTCAAGGCAGTATAAACTTACAGAAGCCAAAGTGAGGCAGATCAAGCGCCTGCTTAAATCAGAAACCACCCGTCTCAAAATGATTGCCAAGCAGTTTGGTATTACCCATACCCAGCTTAACAGGATCAGGAGCGGAAAAAACTGGGCGGATGTGACAATCGATTGAATGCTTTCTTTGCTTTCTGGCTGCAGGCGAAAAGGACTTCTCCGGATATGATCATGTGAATGTTTATTAGCAGGCTTTTATAGAATTCTGCGTTTCTTCCGGTATATTTAGCCCATTGAAAATATACCATGAAATGACAGTAAAGGCATTGCTATTTGATATGGACGGGACTATTGTTGATAATATCTCTTATCATCACGATGCCTGGATTACGTTCCTTGGAAGACATCACGTTCCTCTTCAGCCCGATCAGTTTCATGCCCAGAATCATGGTACGATCGAGGAAATGATCTCCCGTTTTTTCGGAAACGACCTGCCGGGAGAAAAGATCAGGGAACTGGGGGCTGAAAAAGAGCAGACCTACAGAGATCTGTACCGCGAATCGGTAAAAGAAGTGAACGGACTTACTGCTTTGCTGGAATGGGCATCTGCAAAGGGGCTGAAAATAGGGCTGTCTACGATGGGTAATACTGAGAATATCGATTTTATTCTCGATAACCTGAGCATAAGATCTTACTTTGATGCCATCGTAGGCGGAGATCAGGTCAGCAAAGGAAAGCCTGATCCTGAAATCTTTATCAGGACATTGGAAAATCTGGATGTGCTGCCGGGCGAGGCTGTGGTTTTTGAAGATTCCCAGGGCGGAATCACGGCTGCTGAATCTGCCGGAGCGAAAATCATCGGGCTGTCTACCACTCATACCGCTGAAGAGCTGATGACATGGGGGGCCTCGGTTTGTTTGCCTGACTTTACTTTGGCCATAGAAGCTCTTGAACATCTTCAAAAAGAGTAATCAGGATATTTCTGCTGACTTCATCTAAACCCCGGGGGCTTCATAGTGTCAAAACAGGTATACCAACCATTATTTCCGGACTCATGATGAAGCATTTTTTGGGAGTTGCCTGCGGGATAGGGATGCTCCTGCTGGCATGCAGCAATAAGCGACCTGAAGCTGAAGGGCCATTTCACCTGAACAAAACATTGATTTCTGACGGTATCGGCCGGACATACCTCCTCAGGCTGCCTGCGGATTATTATCGCAGGGAGGGCAAATGGCCCCTGGTCATCGGCCTGCACGGTGGCGGCGGCAGTGCAAACCAGTTTGAAAGGCATTACGGACTCACACCAAAAGCCACCGGTGCCGGATTTATTACCGTATATGCCGATGGTGTCCAGAGTGATGGTATACTCGGAGCGAGAACCTGGAACGCCGGCCAGTGCTGTGATTATGCGATGAGGAATGCGGTTAAGGATGTGCAGTTTATCAGCCATATGATAGACAGTCTTATCAAAGATTATCATGTTGACCCTGCGCGGGTGTTTGTTACCGGGATGTCTAATGGTGCGATGATGGCTTACAGGCTGGCTTGCGAAATCCCTGATAAAATTACAGCCATAGCTCCTGTAGCAGGAGCTATGCATCTCAGCAGCCCATGCGGCTCTGCCGCCCCTGTTCCTGTAATGCATATACACTCGGAAGCAGACAGGCGGGTACCTCACCTGGGAGGTACAGGCATAGGGGGATATGATTTTCCTCCTGTCAGGGAAGGACTTGATTTCTGGGCTTCAACGGCCGGATGCGGCACGGTAAAGACTGATAAACAGGCCTCGGGGCTTGTACACATTACCTGGTCCGGATGTAGAAATGACGTTCGTATTGAGTATTTTCTGACCAGCGACGGCGGACATTCCTGGCCCGGGGGCGAGCGGGTAAGAAGACTGGCAGATGAACCTTCCGGACAGGTAAATGCCAATGAGGTAATTCTTTCCTTCTTCAGCTCATTCCGGAAATAAACAGAAAGCCCGGCCCCTTGCGGGATACCGGGCTTTTGTGGTTACAAATAAAACACTATAGATTTCCCTTTTTGAGTTCTTTGGCAGCGTAGTTGGCCGCCCTTGCGGTAATGGCCATGAACGTCAGCGACGGATTCTGAGTAGAGTTGGACGTCATACATGCGCCGTCAGTAACGAAAACATTCTTACAACTGTGAAGCTGATTCCATTTGTTGAGCAGGGAGGTTTTCGGGTCTTTACCCATTCTTACTCCTCCCATTTCATGGATGTCCAGCCCGGGCGCTTTATCCGGTTTGTCATGGGTCCGGATGTTCTTAAATCCTGCAACAGTGAGCATTTCTGTCATTTGTTCGTGGAAGTCCCGGATCATTTTCTCATCATTATCGTCGTACGCCACTGAAATCTTTGCGAGCGGAATGCCCCAGGCATCCGTCTGCCTGTCATCCAGGGCGATGTAATTGGTCTCTTTCGGAATGGTTTCACCCATCATGTGTGATCCTACATGCCAGTTGCCGTATTTTCTTGTTTCAAGGTTGTTCTTCAGGGTTTCTCCGATACCTGACTGGTCATTGTAACTTGCCCTGCTACCACTGAATCCGGCTGCATATCCTCTCAGGAAGTCTGTTTCCTGTTTGAACACATTTCTGAATCTCGGAATATAGCTGCCGTTCGGTCGGATACCTTCCGTGGTTGATTCCAGGAGGCCTTCGTATTCGGCCGATATCGTGGTCCTGAAATTGTGGAAAGCCAGGTATTTGCCCAGCAGACCGCTGTCATTGCCAAGGCCGTTCTCGAAACGGCTGGATCTGGAATTCAGAAGAATAAGGTTGGTGTTGATGGTAGCCGCATTCACAAAAATGATTTTTGCATAATACTCGGTCATTTCCTTGGTATGTGCATGGATTACCCGCACTCCGGTGGCTTTGTTGAGCTGGGTGTCGAAGATGATGGAATGTACGACAGAATCCGGCTGAAGGGTCATTTTGCCCGATTTCATTGCCCAGGGCAGGGTAGAGGAGTTGCTGCTGAAATACCCGCCGTAAGGACATCCCCGCTGGCACAATGAACGGTTCTGGCACTGTCCGCGACCTTGCTGAAAGTGGATGGGCTTGGGTTGGGTCAGATGCGCGCAGCGTCCGATGATAACGGGCCTGCTTCCTTTGTAATGCTTCGACATCTGTCCGCTGAAATGCTTTTCCACGCAGGATTGCTCATGAGGGGGGAGGAATTCCCCGTCCGGCAGCTGAGGGAGACCATCCCTGTTCCCGGAAATCCCTGCAAATTTCTCTACATGACTGTACCACGGAGCTATGTCGGCATAGCGGATGGGCCAGTCCACAGCAAAACCGTCGCGGGCCGGTCCGTCAAAATCATATTCGGACCAGCGTTGTGTTCCCCTGGCCCACATCAGCGACTTGCCACCAACCTGGTACCCCCTGATCCAGTCGAAAGGCTTTTCCTGTATGTAAGGATGTTCATTGTCTTTGACGAAAAAATGGGCGGCATCCTCATTGAAGGCATAACAGCGGCTCACGATCGGGTTGGCATCTTTGATGGCTTTCGGGATCTGTCCCAGGTGTTCAAACTCCCAGGGATTCATCATGGTGGTGGGATAGTCGGTTACGTGTTTTACATCGCGGCCGCGTTCCAGTACAAGGGTTTTCAGGCCATTGCCGGTCAGCTCTTTGGCTGCCCATCCTCCGCTGATTCCCGAGCCGATCACAATGGCATCAAATGTTCTGGCCTTAACGGCATCTATATTTAAATAGGACATGATAACGAATAATAAGGTTGAAGAATAACAACTATGATTTTACAGGAACACACCCGTGGTAAAAACCCGGGGCCATGACATAATTCATTTTGTGGGTCATAAAGTACTCTGATTGGGTATATCCCTGGATGGCCAGGCGCCTGATCATCATAGCGAAGCGTTTGGCTTCTGTATCATCAGCGTTGCCCAAACGGGTAAAAATGTCTTCCTTCTCTTTAGATGAAAGAGCAGCATAGCTTTTTTGAAAAGTCTGCCGGGAAAGGTCGTCTGTCATTTTCAGTCCTTTCATCAGCAGCTGCTGACTGTCTTCCCCGTAACAGTCACGAATCATCCTGGCTGCAAAGCGGTCAACTTTCAAAGACTTCGCTCCCGGTGTATCTGTTTCTGGAATGATCGTTTCGACAATTTCAGCAAGCAGGTCTTCCTCTGCCTCCGTAAGGCCGGTGGTACCCCTGACGTTTTCTTCTGTCCAGCCGTTTGCCCAGGCCGGCAGTGTCATAAGCCCTCCGAAAGCAGCAGATAAATTTCTTATCGCAGAACGCCTTTTCATAATAATTTTAAGATTTTTTTGATATGTTGTCATACAAATATAAATTTTTTATTAATACAATCATTAATTTGATGCAGAAGTTTTTGAGGCTGTGTTCGTATATTACAATATGCTAGAAATGTGTCCGGGTTTTCCGGGAAAGGCGTATATGGATATTGATTGATCGGGAGGGAGGGCATAAAAAAAGCCTCCGGAGAGGCTTTGAAAAGGAGATTGTATCTTTTTATTACTCACTAAGAGCCTCTTCTTTCTGCTTCAGGTTATAAATCCTCTGGGAAACCAGTATACTGATCTCATACAGAAAAAACAGTGGGATGGCTACCAGTACCTGTGAAATCATATCGGGAGAAGGAGTGATGACGGCAGCTACAATGAGGATAACGACAATGGCATGGCGACGGTAAGTCTTCAGGAACTTCGGAGTAACCACACCTACTTTGGTCAGTACCAGGATCGCCATCGGCAGCTGGAACGTAATACCGCAGGCCAGGGTAAGTGTGGCCAGTACTGAAATGTACGATTGAATGTCAAACTGGTTTTCAATGCTGGGGTCTATCTGGAAATTGACCAGGAAGTTGATGGCAAACGGAGCGACAATGAAAAAACCGAAAAGTACTCCCATGAAAAAGAGAGCGGTTACATAAAAAACGGCGCCGGTGGCGGCTTTCTTCTCAGTGATTTTAAGTCCGGGTTTGATAAAGCGCCAGATTTCCCAGAAGATATAGGGAAACGCAAACAACAAGCCGATGATGGCAGAATAGGTAAGCGCCATCATAAACTGTCCGGAAACCTCCCGGCTCATCAGGGAGAAATTGAGTTTGTCTACACAAAGACTTGGAATACCCACGGCATTGCCGATTTCACACATTTTACGATAGGTCCAGAAGTCGGTTCTGGCCGGCGCGAGAATGATTTTATTGAAGATGTCTCCCTTGAAAATCCAGGCGAGAATCATAAAGGTCAGTATAGCTGCTACTGACCTGATCAGATGCCATCTCAACTCTTCCAGGTGCTCCAGAAAGGTCATCTCTTTCTCACCTGTGCTTTCTTCTTCGTCGTCGTAATCAAAATAAGGTGTCTGATCCAATGGCATAAATTAATTGTTCAATATTTACAGAATACAAATCTAATGCAACCCGGGGTGTTAATTCAAAGAAAAACCCCACAAGATTTGTTTGTGAGGTTTTCCATGCCGGATCATTACTTTTATTGGAAGAGCGGATATTCTTTCATCCACTCGTTTACTTCTGATCTTACCGAAGCGATGATATCATCATTGTCGTGATTGACCAGCACTTTGTCTATCAGCTCTACCACCCTTACGAAATCATTTTCTACAAGGCCTCTGGTGGTCATGGCAGCAGCTCCGATACGCATACCGGAGGTAGTCATGGCCGTAGCCTCATCAAATGGCACCATATTTTTGTTGACCGTGATATCTGCTTTAATCAGGGTGTTTTCGGCCAGTTTACCGGTCAGGCCTTTCGGACGCAGGTCAATCAGGGCGAGATGGTTGTCAGTACCGTCAGAAATAACTTTGTAGCCTCTGTTGATGAACTCCTGAGCCATTACGGCAGCATTTTTCTGTACCTGAACGGCATAATTATAGAAACTGTCGCTCAGTGCTTCACCGAAGGCCACGGCCTTGGCAGCGATAATGTGTTCAAGCGGGCCGCCCTGCGTGCCGGGGAATACACCCGAATCAAGCAGAGAAGACATCGCACGGAGTTTGCCTTTCGGGGTAGTGGCACCAAACGGGTTCTCGAAATCATGACGCATCATGATCACGCCTCCGCGGGTTCCGCGCAGCGTTTTGTGAGTGGTGGTGGTTACGATATGACAGTGGTCAAACGGATCGGCCAGCAGACCTTTGGCGATAAGCCCCGCAGGGTGAGAAATGTCAGCAAGAAGGATCGCTCCCACTTTATCGGCAATAAATCTCAGGCGCTCATAATCCCAGTCTCTTGAATACGCCGATGCACCACATATAATGAGTTTTGGTTTTTCTCTTACAGCGGTTTCCTCTACTTTATCCCAGTTGATAAGGCCGGTTTCTTTTTCTACACCATAGAAAAAAGGCTGGAAATATTTGCCGGATATGTTGACTGGCGAACCATGAGAAAGGTGGCCGCCATGTGAAAGATCAAATCCCAGGATTTTATCTCCCGGCTGAAGACAGGCCAGAAAAACCGCCATGTTGGCCTGTGCTCCGGAATGAGGCTGCACATTGGCCCAGGTAAGGTTAAAAAGTTCCTTCAGTCTGTCTATGGCAATCTGCTCTACTTCATCCACGACTTCACAGCCTCCGTAATAACGCTTGCCGGGCAGTCCTTCTGCATATTTGTTCGTCAGAACGCTTCCGGCTGCTTCCATCACCTGCGGAGAAACAAAGTTCTCAGAGGCGATAAGCTCTATGCCGTGTAACTGGCGGAGGTGTTCCTTCTGGATCAGATCAAAAATCTGAGTGTCTCTGACAGCAGATGTTTGTAAGGTAGACATGGAGTAAAATACTTATTTTGAGGTTATTAAAATGATCTGCAAAAGTAAGGATTTCTTCCGGTTTTCGGATTAAAAACAGGGAATATTCACAGCCCTTGTCCAAAAAATCCTGACGGGATTTCAAACCGGCCGGCTCATTTGCCTGTCCGGTTGCCGGTAAGCCGATCTCTCAGAAATAAAGATTGGCTTATTGAAATAAAAGATTTAGTTTTACAACATGATTGCACGGGGTGCCTGAGACTTAGGTCGAAAGCTGAGATGATACCCGGGAACCTGACACGGATAATACCGGCGTAGGAATGCAACGTCCTGAATGAATGATCATTTTCTATGATATCAGGCCTTGTTTTCTGCCCGGATCCGGCATGAAAACAAGGCTTTTTAATGTCTAAATGATATCATAATGGAATTGCAGAAAGAAAATTTCGGACTGATGACCCGGGATCTGGCCAACTGGCAGGGTCGCAAAGAGTGGTTTTTTAACCGGGAACACACCGATACCTATGAGCTCTGGTATGAAGGCCGCTACAAAAGAGCCGAGGTATGGCAGAAAAAGGTCATGGGTGACCTTGTGTCGAAAGACAGCAGAGTAAAAGAACTCCTTGAATTTGGCTGCGGCACCGGCCGTTTTACGCGCTGGTGGCATGAGAAAGGCATTGAAGCTACAGGCGGAGACATTTCTCCTTTTATGCTGGGGCAGGCTGTTCATCTTTTTGACGGGGATCTGGTGAATGCAGATTCTCATCATATGCCTTTCAAGACAGGCACGTTTGATGCTGTCGCCTTCATTACTACTTTCGAATACTACCGTGATCCTGTGGCGGTCATTCGTGAAGCTGCCAGGGTGGCCCGGCATGGCATAGCCTTCGGTATGATGAACCGCAACTCTCCCAAAGTGCTGAGAAGAAGGGTGCAGCAGGCGTTCGGTAAGAACCCTTTCTATGTCACAGCCACCTTTTATACTCCTTCTATGCTGATGGAAAAAATACAGGAGGCGCTGGCCGGATTGAATTACAGCGTCGAGTGGTCGTGCACCGGCCTTCCGGAGTGGTTTCCTGTACAGCAGTGGAGTTTGCCTTATGGTGACTTTTTCGGTTTGTATGTACGGTTTAACGACTGACAGATCATGGAGATTTCAGGTAAAATAGAGTGGGAAGGCTTTAACGGGATTATAAAGCCTCGTTGCGGGTTTCCCAGAAAAGAGGTGATGACGGGTCCGGCCTTCGGAACGGATGTGTCGGTTGCCGATCTGGGCAACGGCCTGGGCCTGGCGATTACCAGCGACCCTTTATCGCTCATCCCTTCCCTTGGACTTGAAGAGTCGGCGTGGCTGTCGGTTCATCTGATGGCCAACGACATGGCTACTACCGGCTTCAGTCCCATGTATGCTCAGATGGTGCTCAACCTGCCCGTCGGACTTTCTGCGCAGGACTTTACCATTTACTGGGATTATGTTCATCGTTTTTGTTATGAGATTGGTGTCAGTATCACCGGGGGGCATACCGGCAGTGTACCCGGACAGGAATCCACGATCGCCGGTGGCGGTACAATGCTGCTTACGGCTCCGCTGGATCGCATCAGGACCAGCCGGAAGGCCCGGCCGGGTCAGGCCATCCTGCTGACCAAGGAAGCGGCTATGTCGTCTGCCGCTATACTGGCTATGAGCTTTCCTGAAACAGTCAGAAAGAGGGCCGGTAAAGAAACATGGGAAAAGGCCTGTGGATTGTTTTACCGTACTTCTTCTCTTCCTGACGGCCTTGCTGCGGCGCAGTTTCCGGCTGTGACAGCCATGCATGATGTAACGGAGGGGGGCGTGCTGGGTGCCGTGTATGAGATGGCCGTGGCTTCCGGACTGGGTGTCCGAATCTTTGATGAACAACTCCCGGTGGGAGAAGCCCAGAAAGAGGTTTGTGCGTTATTCGGACTGGATCCCAGATTTTGCATCGGAGCCGGGGCGATGGTTCTGGCTGCCGACGAGGCTTTTGTCCCGGACATTATAAACGGACTGAAGGAAAAAGGCATTGCCGCTTCCGCAATAGGTGTTTTTACACCGGCAGAAGAAGGGTGTGTGCTGGTGGAGCAGGGAACAGAAAACCCATTGCCTTATTACGGAAAAGACCCTTATTGGGAAGCATTTTTTAAAGCATACGCAGCAGGATGGAAATGAATATTAAAGGGGGAGTATACCTGGTGCTGGATCCCTCCGGAGATCAGGATACTTTGCAGGAAAAACTCAGAAAAGCTCTGAAGGGAGGCGTTGCGGTGATCCAGATCTGGAATCACTGGACGGAGAAGACAGAAAAAGCCTCTTTTATTGAAAAGGTATGCCGGGAGGCTGCCCCTTTTGGAGTGCCGGTTCTGATCCATGAAGACTGGAGACTGCTGGAACAAAATCCGGGTCTGGCCGGGGTTCATTTTGATGAGCTGCCTGTCACGATGGATGAGATCAGGCAGACCGTCGGCCGGCCGTTTTTATGCGGGGTCACCGCAGGTAACGACCTGGAAACGGTACATAGGGCAGATGATCTGCAGTTTGATTATGTTTCTTTCTGTTCGATGTTTCCATCGGCTTCGGCCGGGGAGTGTACACTGGTAATGCCTGAGAAGGTGAGAGACGCCGGTAAAATTACCGGTATGCCCCGTTTTGTATCCGGCGGCATCACACCGGAAAAGATACTTGTTCTGAAACAGAAAACGGACTTTGAGGGTGTGGCAGTAATATCGGGAATTATGAAAAAACCGGACCCTGAGCAGGCGGTTAAAGATTATTTAAAAGCATTAAAATCATGAGATTAAAGACCATTCAAAAGTTGTGTTGCCCATTGGACAAACATGACCTTACACTTCGTATCATCCGGCAGGACCTTGATCAGAAAGTCTGGGAAGGGATGCTGACCTGCACACACTGCGGAAGGGAATATCCTATCATTCACGGTGTGCCGGTGATGGCGCCGGATGAGTACCGCCAGCCTGTCCTGGAAAAACCGGTAGTCGACAGATGGAAGGAATCACTGCCTCACACCCAGGTGCATTTGCTGAAATAGCGGATCACCGGATAAAAAAAACTCCCCCGGTGTCCAAAGCATCTGTAAGCCATTGCGGATGCATGCGGGCAAGGTCGGAGGGGATTCTGTCCGGATGGAAAAACGCCAGCTGCAGGGTTTCTTCATTAGAAAACCCGGGGATCAGCGCATGGTCAAGTTCAACCTGAAAGTAGGAGGTGATGTATTGCACAGCCCGGTTGTCGTGGAAATGCGTCTGGGAGTCAGGAGAGGAATAGATCCCGATGAACCGCGTAATATGGCCCTTAAGCCCGGTTTCTTCTCTGATTTCTCTGAGAACCGCTTCTTCTACGGTTTCACCGAATTCCACATGCCCTGAAAGGACAGACCACTGCCTCACATCTGACCGGCGCTGTAAAAGTATTTCACCCCGGGTGTTAAATACAGCCATGGCTACCGCCGGAAGTATGCTGGAGCCGGAGTTCATAGAATCTCCCGCACCGTAATGTAATTGTCCATTTCAAGCTTCCACGATTCTCCCTTCACTTTTACTTTATCTCCTGTTTTGAAGGATTTGTATTGTGCCGGAACGTTGAGGTTGGGGATACTGACGGTCAGGAAGTAGGTTTCGCCGCCATCGGTCTTTATCTCGGCGGTATAACCGTCTTTCCCAAGATTTATACTGGTCACCTTTCCTTCCACACTTATGATCTTTACCGGTTGCACGGCTTCGTGCACGGTAGTGGTGTCGGTCATCAGTTCAACCTCTTCCTCTTCTGTTTTCGGCTCGTTACAGGATAAGGTTGTCAGAAAGACAATAAAACATAAAATGTAAAGGGAACAGCATTTCATCAGATTGGAGCGTTTTTGTAATTCAGGTATTATTCACAACGATGAAATCCTGACAAATAGTTTTCGGGGGCAACGTTTTTTTTGTTGCCGGAGAAGAGGAATAAGCGATGGAAAGTAAAAAAAACTCCTGCATATTTAAATGTATTTACGAAATTCGCAGTTATGAATTATCTTGAACTTACTGTACAGGTGGAACCGGATTTCGCCGAAATACTGGTAGCCGAACTTGCCGAGCTGGGCTTTGATTCTTTTGTGGATACCGATGAAGGTCTGCAGGCGTATATTGCTGAAGAGTTGTATAAGGACCAGGCTGTCAAATGGCTTCTGGAAGAGTACGCAACCCGGACGGCCCTGTCTTATTCTATCAAAGGGATAGAAAAGGAAAACTGGAATGAAACCTGGGAGAAAAACTTCTCTCCGATTACTGTGGCGGATAAGGTGTATGTGAGAGCCACTTTTCACGAGCCTGCTCCGGATTTCCCTCTTGAGATCGTCATTACACCAAAGATGTCTTTCGGTACCGGGCATCATGAAACCACTTCCCAGGTGATGGAATTGCAGCTTGACATCGATCATCAGGGCACAAAAGTGCTGGATGTAGGTACGGGCACCGGAATCCTTGCCATCCTTGCTGAAAAACTCGGGGCAGTTGAAATTTCAGCTTTTGATATTGATGAATGGTCTGTAGAAAACACCGTGGAAAATATTGCTCTTAATGACGCAGGGAATATTACGGTGAGACTCGGAACCATTGCCGATGAGCCGTTCCAGGAGTATGACATTGTACTGGCCAACATCAACCGGAATATCCTGCTTGCGGAGATCCCGGTGTATACCCGTTTTGTAAAAGACGGCGGATATCTGATCGTCAGCGGGTTCTATGAAACAGACGTCGCTGATATACAGGAAATTGCCGGGCAGTCGGGCCTGAAAAAACTTCGTAGTCTGAGTAAGAATAACTGGGCTGCTGTCGTTTTCATAAAACATTAATGCTGGCATTATGGTATCTTTGGTGAGGGGCTGGGCAGCCCGCTTTACTTTTTTGGTGGCTCTTCTGGTGCAGTTTGCAGGACATGCCCAGGGGGTTAACCTTTCTGTCGAACCCGGACAGTTTATCAAAGACCTCATGAAAGTGGTGGGAAACCATCCCAATGCTGCCGTTAATGCCCAGCTGAAAAGCTTTGAAAGCAGTTTTTCTTCCTCACCCGACGACGTCCGCCGGGAATTCATCAGCCTGGCGCAGATACTTTCCAGAAAGGGTTTCAAAGGGTCGGAGTTCTCCACTTTACTGAGACTCTATGCAACGCTGATGACCAAAGAAAACTTTACCGGAGATCAGCTCCGGGCCTTTACGGTTTTTCTGCGCAAAAGTGTGGAAGCCAACATTCCCAGGAAAAATATAGAGACGGTAGGAGCGCTTAATGACTTCTTTACCAACCGCCTTATCTATAATTCTGCCTTTAACAAGGTGTACGCCCTGGATGCCCGGTATGAGTTCAGGTACCTGGATAAAAAACAGGACTTTTTCAGCCAGAAGGAGGTTGCGCCGGAGGCGAAGCCGGCAGGTCAGGTAAAGGAAGAGGATTTTGGTTTGTCTGAAGATCTTAATACTAAAGAGGAAGAATATGATCCCTGGAACGATCCGAATCTGGAGGTTAAGCCGCTGAATTCCGGTGAAATCAAAATGATCAGCCTTCCGTCTGTGGGTGGACTGATGACGGTGTTCTCCCAGGTCGACCTGGTTTTTGTAACCCCTTCCGATTCAGTGGTGATACATCAGACTACCGGCGCGCTCGACTGGAGCAACGGAGTTTTTGTAGGAGAAAAGGGAACAGCTGACTGGAGCCATCTGAAGATTCCTGATGCCAGAGCTACGTTTGACCGGTACAGCTTCAGGGTCCAGACGCCCAGAATCGTAGCTGAAGACGTGACGCTTGATTATCCGGAGAAACTGAAAAGTCCTGTAAAAGGTGTGCTGGAGATCAAACTTGAAAAAAGACCGCCTGGCCAGCTCTCGACGTTCCCGAGGTTTAAGTCTTATCGGAATGATGTCGTTCTGAGTCAGTACAGTGAGTTCTTCTCTTATAAAGGAGGTTTTTCCCTCATAGGAAACAGGATGTTTTCTACTTCGGTATACGACGACTATTCCCGGATCACGGTCGATAAGAATGTTCCTCATCCTTTCAGGGTGGAAGGTCGTAAGTTTGAGTTTTCGGATTCACTCGTCACTTCCGACAGGGTCAGTTTTGTAACACTGATCGGGAAGGATTCCATCTCTCATCCCGCGGTCAGAATGCGGTATGATTTCACAGGAAAACAACTGAAGCTGAACAAAGTAGAGAAAGGAGGCTACCGCAACAGCATGTATTCTGATACCTTTCATCAGGTAGACATCCGCTGTGATGCCATGTCCTGGGACCTCAGCAGTGATAAGATGGATTTTTATATCGTAGCCGGTAAAAGTGAGATACCCGCCAATTTTGAATCCTTTAACTATTATAATCCCGACCGCCTTCGTTATCTCAGCACAGCCTCCGGGTTTAACCCCCTGATTCTGGCCGGAAACCTGGTGGCCAGAAAGAAAGTCAATGTGCTGACAGTAGACGAAATGCAGGCCGTTACCCGCAAAGAGCGGAGCATCGTCAGCAACGGTATGCTGATCGGTCACCAGATGGGGTTCTTTGATTATAACCCCCATAATAATACTTACTCCATCAGCCGTAAGGGTATGCACTACTTCAAGTCTTCCCAGGGAATGGGCGACTATGATGATCTGGTGCTTTCTTCACTCAACAACACTGCCGGTCAGGGTAATGCCTCTATTGATCTTAAATCCAAATCTCTGGACATTAAAGGCACACAGGAGTTTAAGCTGAGTGATTCTCTCGGAATCCAGTTTCTGCCCAAAGACCAGTCCATGCAGATCATAGGCAATAAAGTGTTTACTTTTCACGGGCAGATCATCGTGAAGAATTTCAGGTTTACGGGTGATTTCGAAGTGGATTATGAGAAGTTTCTGGTTAAACTCAATAAGATAGATTCTATCAGCTATATTCCTCTGGCCATTTATAAAAAAGGGGGTAAAAAAGAGATTGGCGGTAACATCCGTTACGGCACCACGGGGTTATTGTACCTGAACAGTCCTGACAATAAATCAGGACGGAAAAACCTGCCGCAATTCCCGAAGCTTGAGATCAAAGACGGCGGTCTGGTACACTTTAATGAAGCCGGCCGGAGACAGAAGTTCGGAGAAGAAGTGTATTTTAAAATAGCTCCGGTAAATATCGACAGTCTGAACACCAAAGACCTTGAACTGGCGGGCACGTTTCATTCTGGAGGCATATTTACGCCCATTCAGGAATCGTTGAGGCTGATGTCCGATACGAGCATGGGTATCAGGCACAAGGCCAAAATCCCCTATAAGATGTATGGATTGGCATCTTCCATCAGGCTTGACTCCGCCCTGGTGCTGAACCGCAGCGGTCTCAGAACTTCAGGAGAAATTACCCATCTGGCAGGTAAACTGAAGGCTTCTGAGGTAAGATTCATGACAGACTCCCTCTTTGCCCGGGGAGAAAGCGGCAGGATAACAGAAACGGCTTCCGGGGCCTATTTCCCGAACGTGGCGGTGACTGAATTTGAAATGGGCTGGAATCCGAAGGCCGACAGTATGAGCATTGCCTCCGGTAAAGGGTTCAGTTTTTATGCAGGAAGCTCCATGCTGAACGGCTCCATTGTGCTTCGTAAGGAAGGGCTGTTTGGTAAAGGCCTCCTCGACCGGGCTGACTCTGATACGAAATCGGATGCTTTTAAATTTAATAAAACAGGCTTTCTGGCTGAAGACGCCGGGTTCAGAATCAAGTCTGCCGAAAAAGACGGAAGGCCGGTGTTAAGCGGGAAGCATGTTGACATAGATTTCAACGTAAACGCTTCCACAGCGCGCGTGTCTCCGAAGAACTCCGATTTCAATGAAGCGGTAAAATCCGAGCTGGAATTCCCGTATGCTTCCTATAAAACCACGATAGATAAAGCCACATGGGATATCAAAGGTAAGAAAATATCAATGGCCGGAAATGTTGATAATTCTGTATTTACGGCCACAAACCCTAACCAGTTTGGTCTTACGTTCAATGGCGCGTCGGCCATCTATGATATTGTGGCCAACAGCCTGAACATCTCCGGTGTGCCGGGAATCAAGGCTGCTGACGCCTCCATTGTTCCGGGTGATGGTAAGGTTTCGGTGAAAAAAGACGGTCTGCTTGAGCCTTTTGTTAAAGCACGTATTATTGCTGATACCCTGAATGCATATCACGTCATGACCAATGCCAGTGTAAAAGTCAACTCAAGGTTGTCTTATTCAGGTTCAGCCGACTATCAGTATGTTAATGTTAGTGCCGACACCTTTAATATCAAACTGGGTAATTTTGAGTTTGCCGAGATCGGCAAAGACGGGCGGATACTGGAGAACAAAACCTCCGGCAAGCTTTCGACCATTGCACGGGCTACCATTACGGAAAAGGACAAGGTTTATCTTTCTCCCAAAATGCTCTATCGCGGTCAGATGACCATGATGGCCCCGTTTAAAAGTCTGAATCTGGAAGGGGCCATCAAACCCGATCTGAAGAAGTATCCGATGCTGGGTGGCAACTGGGTGAATTACAGCGGAAATAAATCGGAAGAGATCAGTATTCCGATAGATAATACGCTTAAGGATGGTGGAAAAGACCTGTTTGTAGGACTTCACTTTGGCGCCATGCTACAGACCAATGCGCTTTATCCGACGTTTCTTTCCGGTAAAAAGAGTGAAGAGGATTACAATGTTTTTCTGGCAACGGGAGTCCTGAAGCGGGATGAACCCAATAAGAAGTTTGTGGTGACGCCGCAAAATTATAAGCCTGAAACGGACATTGTAAACCGTTATGAATTGTATGACGATGAGGGCGTGATAGCGATGGAAGGCCGTTTTAATATCCTCTTTGGTGAACAGGCCAAATACCTTGAAACGGTAGGGATTGTCAACATCGCGCTGGATTCTATGAAGTATAATTTTTCTACGATGATGCGCTTTAACTACCCCATGCCGATGCCTCTGACACAGAAGATCGGGGAAAATATCGTTAAGGCTAACCTTGATGTCGGTAACAGTGAAAGTGCGATTGTGGCAGACTCTCCTTACTTTATGGCGAAGATGGGCCAGTATGTGGGAGCGAAAGGAGCGGAAGATTACCGGAATAAGACCATGAGAGAGCATGTGCCTTTGTTTAAATATTCTCCCAAGTTTTATTCGTCCGTTTTACTTTCCGATCTGAACCTCAAGTGGAACCCGGTTATGAACGCCTTCTACAGTTATGGGAAGATCGGTGTGGCTAACATCGGAGAGGTAGATATCAATGCCATGGTGGATGGTTATGTGGAGGTCATAAAAAGCCCGGCAACGGGTGATGAGGTGTATATTTTTCTGGAGATCTCACCTGAGAAATGGTACTATTTCGGTGTGAAAAACGGGGAGCTCGGTATCATGAGCTCGGATGACAATGTCAATCAGATGCTGAAAAGCGGAGAGGGCAGAAAAGAAAAGAAATCAGATCCGGTACTGGTAGAAGCGGATGAAGCCGTCAAATTCAGGAAGCGCTTTTTGCAGACGTACCTGGGCATAAAAGATACCCCGGCAAAGAAACAGGATCCGACCAAACTTTCTGAAGTGCCTAAACCCCAGGCCAAAAAAGAAGTGAAAAAGAAAGAAGAGCAGGAGGGATTCTGAGGGGATGAATGATAGAATAGTTCTGATTTGTGAATGAGTGAATTAGTGATTAAAATTTTCGGAGATACTCAGGAATTTGTCTCATTAAGTGCCTATCAGGAAACAATCACTAAATGACTAAATCGCTCAATGACTAAATTGAAACGAATAGTTCTGATTTGTGAATTAGTGGTTTAGTGATTAAAGTTTCGGAGATACTAAGAAATTTGCCTCATTAAGTGCCTATCAGAAAATATTCACTAAATCACTAAATCGCTCAATGACTAAATTGAAATGAATAGTTCTGATTTGTGAATTAGTGGTTTAGTGATTAAATTTTTTGGAGATACTCAGGAATTTGTCTCATTAAGAATGTATCAGTAAACATTCACTAAATCTCTAAATGACTAAATCACTCAATGACTAATAAGTATATTGGTAAATAAAAGTATCGGAAATGGAAAGCCTGGATGAAAAAATGTTGAAAGCAGCTTCGGAGGGTGACCTGACTACCGTCGAAGCGCTTGTTTTGAAAGGGGCAGATATAAATTACACCGATCGATGGGGTAATTTTGCTGCATTTTCAGCGGCTTGGGAGGGTAATACAAAGGCATTGGAATTGTATTATAGTTTGGGCGCAAAAATATCATTTGAAAATGCAAACCTGCTTTGTAATGCGGCCTATAATGGCAAGACAGATTCGGTGAAATGGTTACTGGAAAAAGGTGAAAATGCTGATTTTTCTTTTACAGATACCGGAGAGAATGCCTTGCATTATACCATTAGTAAAACAGGTGAAATACAGGAAAGGACGGAAATCGTAAAAATCTTAATAGCTGCAGGTACTGATGTCAATAAGAGAACAGCAACAGGGAAATCAACCCTTTGTTTCATGCGTGATGCTTACCTTAAGGGAGAGTCGCCATTACATAGAGCTGCGGCATTTGGGAATGTACCTATTATAAAGATGTTGCTGGAAGCCGGTGCTGATCCTACGATGAAAGACTCAAATGGTGATACACCCATTTCGTGGGGAAGCTGGTATCTCAGAGAGGCAGAAATACTGCGTTTACTGGTTTATCCAGGCGTACCCGGCATTCACTAAACTGTTGATCAGATGGGTGAGGTAATGATAGAAAGATTAGTGAATTAGTGATTAAAATTTTCGGAGATACTTAGGAACTTGCCTCATTAAGAGCCTATCGGTAAATATTCACTAAATCTCTAAATGACTAAATCACTCAATGACTCAATTGAAACGAATAATTATGATTTGCGAGTTAGCGATTTAGTGAATTAGTGATTAAAATTTTCGGAGACACTAAGAAATTTGCTTCATTAAGGGCCTATCAGGAAACATTCACTAAATGACTAAATCACTCAATGACTCAATTGAAACGAATAATTATGATTTGCGAGTTAGCGATTTAGTGAATTAGTGATTAAAATTTTCGGAGACACTAAGAAATTTGCTTCATTAAGGGCCTATCAGGAAACATTCACTAAATAACTAAATCACTCAATGACTAATTAGTCGTCCCTTAAAAAGTCGAATTTAGTTGAGGGATTACTTTATGGATGCTCAT